>Ga0164296_1000029_pt1 | contig 183018 bp, 164 predicted proteins | sample GEODES057metaG_FD_113533 | JGI IMG/M metagenome (GOLD analysis project Ga0164296, IMG submission 113533) | Dystrophic lake water microbial communities from Trout Bog Lake, Wisconsin, USA - GEODES057 metaG | ecosystem: Environmental > Aquatic > Freshwater > Lake | place: USA: Trout Bog Lake... | reverse complement strand
TCGTTACCAGCGTCGCTTGTGGCGCAGATACGTCTTACTTCAATGTAACTATTGCCGACCCTGCATCTGCTGGCACACTTGGTGGCGCAACTGAAATATGTGCTGGAAGCACTACCCTGCTTACTTCTTCTGCCACCGGCGGCACATGGATGGCTTCCGGTGATGGCACCATCGATGGCTCCGGCAACCTGACCGCTGGCATGATCGCAGGAACTACTGCTGTCAGCTATACGGTAACCAATGCCTGCAACGCTGATACTGCCTATTACAGTGTTGCAGTAGATGCCCTGCCTAACTCCGGCAACATCACTGGCAGCGCCAACATGTGTACCTCTAGCATGCAAATGCTCGTTAGCGATGGTGATGTCACCGGCACATGGAGTGCAAGCGGCACCGCCAGCGTTGATGCGCTAGGGAATGTGACCGCTAACACCGCAGGCACTGCAACCATATCTTATACTGTTACCAGCGCTAATTGTGGCGCTGATACTTCTTACTTTTCAATCAACATTTTCGACGCCGTGAGCGCCGGTTCCATCTCCGGAACAGACAGCGTTTGCCCGGGAGCGTCCACACCTCTTGCCACAACAGGAACTGGCGGCAACTGGTACAGCACGGCAAATACGACAATTGATGCATCGGGCCTCGTAACAGGTGTAAATGCAGGACCTGCCACGATCGCCTACATTGTATCAGGTGGCTGTAATGCCGATACTGCGTTATTCTCACTCACAGTTGACCCTCGTGCAGATTCAGGCGTTATTTCCGGTCCTTCTATAGTCTGCATCAGCTCAACCATCACGCTTTCAGAAACAGTTGGCGGCGGCGCATGGAACAGTTCCCCTGAAGTGAGCGTAGATCCATCAGGGGTTGTAACCCCGGTTTCTGCAGGCACTGCAACAGTTTCATACAGTGTTACCAATAGCTGCGGCACAACAACAGCGACTTATGCAGTGGTCGTAAGCACATCTATTGCACCTAATGCAGGCAGTATCAGCGGCCCTGTGGCCGTTTGCCCTACACAAACCATATCGCTATCCGAGACCGCTACAGGCGGCAACTGGAGCAGTACAGTAAATGCTGCGGTTGATGCGTCTGGTGTTGTTACCGGCGGCACCGCAGGAGCAGATACCATTTACTATATCGTTACCACGGGTTGTGGTTCTGATACAGCCAGCTATGCCATCAACGTAAACGCTGCACCAAATGCAGGCACCATCATCGGGCCGGTCAATGTTTGCGAAAGCAGCTTCACGGCATTCACCAACCCAACAGGCGACATGACCGGCGCGTGGAGCGCATCCGGAAACGCCTCGGTCGATGCATCCGGAAACGTAACTGCCGGTTCTGCCGGAAGTGCAACCATTTCGTTTATTGCCGCAAATGGCTGCGGCTCAGATACGACAACTGAAAGCATAACAGTAAATGCAGCGCCTGTTGCAGGCACCATCGCAGGCGCCACAAGCCTGTGTGTCAGCGGCGGCACCAGCCTCACTGATGCTGGCGGCACTGCCGGCGGCTCTTGGAGCAGCAGCACAGCATACGCGTCCGTAGATGCTTCAGGGTATGTGACAGGTAATGGCGCTGGTGTTACTACTATAAGCTATACGGTTTCTACACCTGGATGTTCGGCGGTTACCGCCACTTATACGGATACTGTTCTGGTTGCGCCTGTGGCGGGTAGCATCAGTGGCCCATCAATGGTATGTACAGGGTATTCTATAGCGCTTTCGGATGTTGCAGGCACTCCCGGCGGTACCTGGACCAGCAGCAACGGCAATGCAACGGTTGATGCGAGCGGTAATGTTTTCGGAGCAACCGTAGGTGCCTCAGTTATCAGCTACTCCGTTTCTAATATTTGCGGCTCGGACCTGTCAACACAGAGTGTAAATGTGGTTTCCAGCGCAGTGGTTACTGCAGGAACGATCACAGGTCCTACACACGTTTGTATCGGGTCTGACATATTGCTGGGTGACCCGACAGCAACTTCGGGCGGCACATGGAGCAGCAGCGATGGATCGACAGCAGTTGTTGATGGCACCGGCGACGTTTTCGCTATGGCTGCCGGAACAGTAACGATCTCGTACGTTATCAATACTGGCTGCTCTGCAGATACAGCTACATACCTGGTAACTGTTGACAACATTCCTAATAGTGGAGCGATCTCCGGAACTTCTGACATCTGCTTCGGCAGCCCATTGGCGCTGACCGACCCCACCGGCGATATAACAGGAGTATGGAGCAGCAGTAACGATACAGTAGCAACAATAAATGCATCCGGCAATGTAACTTCTGTAAATGCCGGCACAACGATCATCTCGTTCACGGTTGCCAATACATGCGGTTCTTCTTCGGCCATCTACCCACTCACTATCGAGCCAACTCCGGCTGGCGGCACCATTTCCGGTGCTACTACAGTATGCGAGACAGCATCCGTTACCTTGGCTACTACCGGCGTACCTGGCGGCACATGGACCACCAGCAATGCACATGCCAGTGCAGGTGCAGGCGGCGTTATCACTGGTGTTACTGCGGGAGCCGTAACTGTTACTTATACATTCACTAATATGTGCGGATCTTCATTCTCCACATATAATATGACCGTGAACCCTCAACCTGTGGCGGGCACTATTACCGGTGCTTCTACGAATATTTGCCTGGGCTCCGTTGTTCTTTATTCAGACGCCACGGGAACGCCTGGCGGATCATGGAGCACGATAACCGGCAATGCCACTGCATACAGCACAGGTATTGCCTCCGGCGTGGCTGTTGGTGTTGACACTATCGTTTACACTGCCAGCACGGTATGTGGCTCAGCCAATGCTTATCTGCCTGTTACCATTACCAATATGCCTTTTGCCGGTGTCATTTCCGGGGCATCAGTTGTGTGCGAAGCTGCTACCATCAACTTGTCTACAACTGGCCTTGCCGGCGGCACATGGGTAAGCGATAGCCCGGCACACGCTACTGTAGATGCGACCGGTACAGTTACCGGCGTATCTGCCGGGGCAGCGGTTATCAAATATGTATCTACAACCCTGTGCGGCTCTGATTCAACTTTGTATCCTATAATAGTCAATCCGCTGCCACAGCCAGGCTCCATCTCCGGATCTACTACGCTTTGCGCCGGTGCTATCTCAGTTCTGAGCGACACAGCGACGCTTGGCAACTGGAGCAGTGACAACGCTCTGGTTGCATCTGTTGATGGTACAGGAACTGTGAGCGGCAACATGGCTGGCTCGGCGACCATTTCTTATACAGTGACCAATAGCTGTGGCACACTGGCTGCAACTGCTTCGGTTACAGTCAACCCTACCCCATCGGCCGGAACTATCAGCGGTATGGCCAGCATGTGCACAGGCATTGTTTCCACTTTGACTGACGGAACCACCGGCGGCATATGGGTAAGCGGCGATACTGCAATTGCTACCGTAGATGCATCTGGTACAGTTACACCTGTATCTGCCGGTTCTGTTGCTATCTTCTATGGCGTTGGAAACGTTTATGGTTGCACGGATACAGTCAGCTTCCCGGTTACAGTTTATGCCTCACCTGTAGTTTCTGCCATTACGGGCAGCAGCAATGTTTGCCTCGATGGCACCATTACACTTGCCGATTCGGTTGCCGGCGGCACATGGACCAGCAGCGATACTTCAGTTGCGCAAATTGATGCAGCAAGCGGCGCAGTGACCGGCATAATAACCGGTGCGGTGACCATACAGTATTCCATCACAAATGCCTCCGGCTGCACTGCAACGGCTTCCTTTGCACTTACATCAGGCGGCACAGCACCACCTGCATACCTGTTACCGTTGGGCTCTGCTACCCTCTGCGATACCCAGGTGTACATGCATGTAGCTACCCTGGCTACAAACCTTACCTACCAATGGTACATCAACGGTAACCTTATCGTTGGCGATACCGCTTCGGCTTATTTTGTTGATACGCCGGGTGTTTACACTGTTATGATCAGCAATGGATGCGCCAGTCAGATACTGGACACAGTGAACATATTGCCGCCGCCATCTCCGGTTATCAACATCACAGGCGTCAATACCCTCTTTACCGGTTCTTATACAACGTATCAGTGGTACCTGGATAGCGTGGCCATTCCTGGCGCCACAACCAGCGTGCACGTGGCAACAACGCCGGGCGTTTACATAGTTCAGGTATCTGACGGAAATGGCTGCGCTATCATGTCGGCGCCGGATACGATAACCAGTGTCGGTGTGCCAAACATCAGCAACGCCCTGGAACCAATAAAGGTTTATCCTAACCCGGCTACATCAATGGTACATATACAGGCTTCAGTTCCGGTAAATGCAACCATCGTCACCCAACTGGGACAGACCGTAGCTGACATTAAGAACGCAAAAGACATCGACATCAGTCAATTTGCTAACGGCATGTATATGATCATGATCTATGACGAACATAACAACCTGCTGCAGACGGACAAACTGGTAAAGAATGAGTAGGCCGTAAAACAGTAGTAAATATTTTTAGACATCCGCCTTACAGCGGATGTCTTATTTTTTACCCCTATTATTTAGCTACTTTCGCACTCATTAAAAACACAACGAAATGCTGCAGTTTTCGGCCGCTTCTTTTAAAAAATTAATGATCCACCGGGTAGGCAATCGCTCCATGGAAATGGGCTACAAGCTGTCTGAAGACGCTATAGATCTGACCACTGACCCCAACCTTGTCGCATTGCTGCAGACCTACTTTCTGTCACCGTTCACTGCGGTGCCGCTGCATCATTTCTCGCATCCCAGTTCGCTGGACATGAATGAAGTGTATAGCCTTGTGTCTAAGATATTCTCGGTTCCTTCGTCCTTTAATTCCGCATCTCAGGAAATCGCCAAGATCCTGTATCAATATTCCATGCACCCCAAAATAAAGGACGGCGAACTGTATGTCACCTACTTTAAAGGTATCGAATACAATGGCCAGCAGGTGGACGCTATTGGCATCTTTAAGTCTGAGACAAAGGACACGTTTCTAAAACTGTTCTTTGACGGGCACAGTTATGAATTGGGTAGTGACGAAGGGGTCAACATCAATAAGATGGACAAAGGATGCCTGGTGCTGAACACCGACAAGGCAAACGGCTATTTAGTAGCAAGCATAGACAACCAGGCCCGCGGCGCAGAAGCCCAGTACTGGAAGGATGAATTCCTGAAACTGAAGGCAGCCAACGATACCTACCATGCGACACGCAACTATATGGACGTGTGTAAGACGTTCGTCACCGAGCAACTGGACCAGGAGTACGAGGTAAATAACACCGATAAGATCGACTTCCTGAACAAAACCATGACCTATTTCAAGGACAACGATGCCTTTGAGGAGGACCATTTCCTGGAGGAAGTTTTTACCGACCGGGAAGTAATAAAGTCGTTCAAGAACTACCGGGATCAGTATGCAGCAGAGAAGGAAGTATCATTTGGCGACAATTTCGATATCTCGGACAATGCGGTGCGCAAGCAGGCCAGGGTATTCAAAAGCGTACTGAAACTCGATAAGAATTTCCATATCTATATTCATGGCAATAAAGAACTGATAGAGAAGGGGTATGATGCCAAAGTAGGCAAGAGCTATTACAAGATATATTTCGACGAAGAGACATAGCTATAAAAACAGCAGTGAATCGTGGGTTATTTTTTTATTAACTTTAATGCATAATATAGTTAATGAAAAAAACTTTACTGTTAGTCCTGCTGCAATCCGTTTTTCTTTTGCAAGCGTCTGCGCAGCAATCGTTCTACAACATGAATGCAGTTACTATCCCGGCATCAGGTAGTGATGTATATGACACGATCCATGTCTCCGGGCTGTCGCCGGCATTCATCAACAGCACATTTGGGTTGGATAGTGTCAGCTTCAATGCAACTTATTCGTGGGAGCCGGACCTGGTGATCAGCCTGATAGCGCCCGACGGCACTATTGTCCATTTGTCTGACTACTTTGGCTGGGGTGCTGACTTTACCGGCACGTGTTTTACCATGCAGGTAACCAACTTTGCCAACGACGCCTCAAGCCCATTCAACGGTACCATGCAGCCAAGCGAGTGGCTGGGCCGTATCAATAACGGGCAACCGGGCAATGGAGACTGGGTGCTGCATATTTTGAACGGTGGCACCGGCACAGATACAGGCGTGATCATCAATTGGGGCATTACGTTCGACAGCACACCTGCACCGCAACCCTTCTTCGATACATCTTCCTTACCCATAGTAGTTGTCAATACTCACGATATGGCCGTGCCTGCATACCAGGATGTATCTGTTGCTGCAGATATGGGTATAATCAGCAACCCGGGAATGAACCACCTAAGCGACCCATATAACAACTATAGCGGGCAGATCAGTATTAAAGTGAGGGGTAGCAGTTCCAGAAGTTTTCCGACAAAATCTTTCGATGTAACAACCGTCGACTCTACCGGAGCGCAACTGGATGCAGCCCTGTTAGGCATGCCTGCAGACCACAGTTGGATACTTTATGCGCCGTGGGACGACAAATCGCTGATAAGGGATGTGATCACCTATAAGCTATCTAACGACATGGGCGACTATGCCACCCGCACCCGGCTTTGCGAGCTGTATATGAACAATGACTATCGTGGCGTTTACGTATTGGAAGAGCATATAAGCCGGGGCAGCCAGCGCGTAGCCGTGCACAAGATGAACAGCGGCGACACCACAGCCCCTGCAGTAACAGGCGGTTACATTTTTGAGGTAGACCGGGGATCGCCGGGTTACGACGCGTGGAGTTCAAACGTATTGCCATGCGACAGCGCTACCTCCTCCATCACTTTTGCCTATACCTACCCTAAGAGCGACAACATTGTAGAGCAGCAAAAGACCTATATAGCCGCCTACACCGATTCGTTTGAGCAGGCGTTGAAAAACCTGAGTCCATATGACAGCGTGAACGGCTATAAACGCTATATCGATGTGCTGTCATTCATAGACCAATCGCTGCTACAGGAGCTGGGCCATAATGTAGATGGCTACCGGCTGAGCAGCTATGTGCATAAGGACCGGAATGGCAAGCTGACAGGCGGCCCCATATGGGATTTTAACGAAGCCTACGGCAACTCCGATTACTACAATGGTGCTGCTACCAACACCTGGATGTGGGATTTTCCCTGCCCATTCTCCGATCCTTATCTACCGCCATTTTGGTGGCAACAATTTCTCCAGGACACGGACTACGTGCATGAGCTGAAATGCCGTTACACTACCCTGCGCACCAATGTGCTGGACACCGTGCATATGGACCACATGATAGACTCGCTGGTGGGCATGCTGGCCACCCCGCAGCAGCGCCACTACGAGCGCTGGCCGATATTGGGCGTCTACACCTGGCCCAACTATTTTGTGGGCACCACCTACGATCAGGAGATCAACTACCTGAAGACCTGGATACAGGCGCGCGTCACCTGGATGGATAGTACCCTGATAGACACCAATTGCCTGACGCACATCGATACGACATCGGGCATAACCGGCGTGAAACAGAGCTATCTGAGCATCTACCCCAACCCTGCTACTGAAGTGTTGCATGTGGATGCCGGGCAGCCTTGCGGCAACCTAGTAGTATTCAATGCAATTGGGCAACTGATATATGAATATCACACCCCATTCACCAGGTTATCCATCCCATTGAGAGGCACAACGTTTGCGCCTGGGGTCTACACTGTTATTGTGACGAGCGGGTCCGATGTCACGAGAAAGAAAATTATCATATCGCCATAATGCGCCTTGTTTGCTTCCTTTGCAATGGGGGGCTGCCGCTATTGAGCCATAAGCGAATTGTATTACCTTAGCGCTATGCAAAAGATACTGGTTGCTAACCGCGGCGAGATAGCTATGCGCGTGATGCGCACGGCCAAAGATATGGGCATTAAAACAGTAGCAGTTTACTCTGAAGCTGACAGAAATATGCCTTTTGTGCGCTACGCAGAGGAGGCAGTGTGCATAGGCCCTGCGCTTTCTGCACAATCTTACCTGCGGGGTGAAAAGATCATTGAAGCGGCTAAGGCCACCGGCGCCGATGCCATTCACCCCGGTTATGGTTTCCTTAGCGAAAATGCAGCTTTTTCGAAAGCCGTGAGCGATGCCGGACTTATTTTCATCGGCCCAACCGCCTATTCCATTGAAATGATGGGCGATAAGATATCTGCCAAGCAGGCAGCCAAGAAATTCAATGTACCGATGGTACCCGGCACCGAAGACCCGATAAAGGACCTTGCCGAGGCAAAAGACATAGCTGCGCGCATTGGCTACCCTATCCTTATCAAAGCATCTGCCGGCGGTGGCGGCAAAGGCATGCGCGTAGTAGAGCGCGATGAAGATCTGGAAGAACAGATGCGCACCGCCAAGAGCGAGGCCCTGAGCGCATTTGGCAACGATGCAGTGTTCATAGAACGCTACGTAGGATCGCCGCGGCATATAGAGATACAGTTGATGGGCGACCAGCATGGCAACTATGTGTACCTGTTTGAGCGCGAGTGCAGCGTGCAGCGCCGTCACCAGAAACTGATAGAAGAGGCACCATCCAGTTGCCTGACACCGGCCATACGCAAGGAGATGGGCGAATGTGCAGTAGCCGTAGCGCGTGCCTGCAAATATCATGGTGCCGGCACGGTAGAGTTCCTGGTGGATGAGCAACTGAACTTCTACTTCCTGGAGATGAATACACGCCTGCAGGTGGAACATTGCGTTACCGAAATGATCACCGGGCGCGACCTGGTGAAGGAACAGATAAACGTGGCCCGGGGCAACAAGCTTTCCTTCACCCAGGACGAACTCTCCATCAACGGGCATGCGATAGAGCTGCGCGTGTGTGCAGAAGACCCCGCCAATAACTTTTTGCCAGACACCGGCAGGCTGGAGATGTACCGCCCACCTAAAGGTCCGGGTGTGCGCGTAGATGATGGCTATGAGGAAGGAATGGACATTCCGATCTACTACGACAATATGATCGCCAAGCTCATTGCTTATGGCGCCACACGAGACGAGGCTATCGACCGCCTGTGCCGCGCGATTGACGAGTATTACCTGAAGGGCATACAAAATACACTTAGCTTTGGCAAATGGGCCGTGCAAACTGAGCCATTCCGTTCAGGTAAGTTCGATACCAAATTCATTGACAAGCACTTTAAGCCTGAGTACCTGGTCAGCAACAATCCTGATGAAGACCTTGCAGCGGCGCTGGTGGCTGCCCACATCTGGGAAAGCGACAAGCAACCTACAGCAACTTCAACCAACGGCAACGGACACATCAGCAAGTGGAAGCTGAACCGGGGGTAGTTTTTTGGTTGAACGGTTACCTGGACAATAGGTTAATGGAGCAGGGGGCAGTTAGCTGTTTGCATTCCCTTGTTTTGCGAGGGCTTTTTGTTCTTGTTTTTCCAGCTCGGAGCGCAGGTATTCCCGAATTCCGGAATACCCGATGGAGTCCTTTGAATCGGGAATTTTGCCACCATTTACGTTGATTTTCATTGAGTTATTGTCATTTTCTGCATGCCCGGAAATGCCTGATAATTCCCGATCATGCCCGGCCGTGGCGTTGCGCCTGGCCTCTTCGTCCAGCACTAATTGCAGTATGGTTACCCGGCTTTTGCGCAGGTGCATTTTTTTTGATGTTGTTGCCTTCTTGTTTGTTTTCATATGTGTGGTTTTAAAGAATAACAGAACCAGATCTTACCGCGAACAAATCAGGTTTTTCGCGAAATAAGAGGCAAATTAATGGGACATATTGTGGTGGGCAAAACAAGATATCGACAAACTGAAAGCCCTAGCTGCTGTTATTGATTGATTACCAGGCAAGAGTTTGTGGATATGTTTTTGCGCAGTATCGGGTAGTTATTGCTATACAAAACTCAAACCGATTATGTCATTCCTGATGATGCGCTTTTTTGACGCACAATGCGCATTCCGGAACGCAGGCAGGGCGACCCAGGCAGAACGGCATTCATGAGACCGAACAAACAGACAGGCAATTCTGCAACACGAAATATTCGAACCTGCATGTATCATCCACTATATTTCGCATATTTGTGCAACAAGCATTTTTGCACATGCGCATCATCACTTATAACGTAAACGGCATCCGCAGCGCCGTGAAAAAGGGATTTATCGACTGGTTGAAAACTGACCCCGCCGACGTCATCTGCCTGCAGGAAATAAAAGCCAATAAAGAGGATTTTCCGGAAGCAGCCATAACTGCGGCGGGCTATTCGGTTTACACCTACTCGGCCCAGAAAAAAGGATACAGCGGTGTGGCCATCCTCACCAAAATAAAGCCTGACAACGTTATTTATGGTACCGGCATTGAGCAAAGCGATTTCGAAGGGCGCACCATACGCGCGGACTTTGGCAACAAGACACTCATCAATGCCTACTTTCCCAGCGGTACCAGCGGCGAGGAACGGCAGACCTATAAATACCAGTGGCTGGACGAATTTCTCGGCCACCTGCAGGAGCTGAGAAAAGAGCGCCCCAATCTCATCATTTGCGGAGACTATAACATTGCCTACTTGGATATGGATGTGCACAACCCCAAGACGAACAAAAATTCAGGCTTCCTGCCACAGGAACGCGCATGGATGGTGGAGTTCTTTAAAATGGGATACGTGGACACCTTCCGGCACTTTGTAAAAGATCCGCACCACTATAGCTGGTGGAGCGCCTTTGGCGATGCCCGCGGCAGTAACAAGGGCTGGCGCATAGACTACATCAACGTTACCGACCCACTGACCAAAAGCCTGAAGGGCGCTAAAATAATGCCTGATGTGGTGCATTCAGACCACTGCCCGGTTTTCCTGGAACTGAAAAAGTAGCCGACCGAATCAAAGGCGCTTGATGAGATCCAGATCAAAGGCCTCCAGGCTGCGAAGCTTGAAATCGGCGAGGGAAAAACGCGGATCATCGAAGTGCATTTCGTCGGGCACTACTACCACCTTCATTCGGGCGGCCTTGCCGGCTATCATGCCATTTACGGAGTCTTCCAGCACCAGGCATTCCTGCGGTTTTGATTTAAGCGCAGCGGCGCAATGCAGAAACACGCCGGGGTGCGGTTTGCCCAGCTCTACCACGTCGGCAGAGGTGATCTCGTCAAAATAATGCGTGAGGCCGAAATGCTCTACCAGCGCATCTATCATGTGTTTGGGCGAAGAGGAGGCCAGGCCTATCTTGTACTTATGCTTGCGCAGCAACTGCAGTGACTGCTCTACCCCCTTCAGCACCATGCCGCTGCGTTTGGACGTGGCAATGATGTCTTCCAGAATCTCGTCGGCTATCTCTTTGGGCGAACTGCCGTGCCACGGAAAATGAATGGCCCAGTGTTCGGTAACCTCGTATATGCGCAGGCCGGTAGTGTCTTTGAACCGGCCGCGCTCAATAGGTATCTTGTGCTTTTGGGCAACCCGCATCATGCTCTCGCCCCACAGCGGCTCCGTATCCAGCAGCAGCCCATCCATATCATACAATACCGTAGTGATCATGGCGCAAAAGTAGTGGATGGCTGTTAAACAAACTGTTATCTTGCACTATACACGTGCAACCCGTCGCCAAGCCTGCGCTGGTAAAAGCCAGTTTCGGCAGCAATTATGTCGTTGATACGGGTATAGGGAAGGTGTTTGAAATCGTCTCTTTTCACGACTTGCAGCGCAGTGTTGTACACACTTGCTAAAACCAAGGGCATAGGTAAATATGGTCGAGCCTGGCAAGGAGTTGCATGACACAGGATCGGCACGTCGCGTATCGGAGTCAGCGCTGGTCCTTTTGCTTTTGCAGGATCAACGAATTGGCCATAACTACGACAACAACAAACGGCTAATGCCGCGATAAATAGGGTCTTCATATGCAATACTTTCCATTAAAGACGAAAAATGCGCTGTAAATCTTGGGCGGGTGTAGAAATACTCATTTTATTGTCTTTCAACCTTCCATGAACACTTTCGTAACTGTTAAGGGTGATATTCCGGGGGAATACTATGTTATAGCCGGCGGGAATAGTACTTTTGCCCGCAAATTCCATCTATTTATGAAGCGAAAGGCTTTTGTTCCCGCCATAGCGGGGCTGCTGGGGATGTCGGTGCTCACGTTGTGCGCCGGTCGTGCAGCGGCTGACATCAAGTTCACCGAGTATAACCTGCCCAACGGACTGCACGTGATCTTGCAGGAAGACCACTCTACGCCTATTGTGGCTGTGTCCGTAATGTATCACGTAGGTTCCAAGAACGAAGACCCGCAGCGCACCGGCTTTGCGCACTTCTTCGAGCACCTGCTGTTCGAGGGCAGCGACAACATCAAGCGCGGTGAGTATATGAAGTTCATACAGTCGGCCGGCGGCCAGCTCAACGCCAACACCACGCAAGACCGCACCTTCTATTACGAAGTGCTGCCGAGCAACCAACTGGAACTGGCATTGTGGATGGAGTCTGAACGCATGGGCCATGCCAAAATAGATACCATAGGTGTGGAAACGCAGCGCAAAGTGGTAAAGGAAGAGAAGAAACAGCGCTACGACAATACGCCATATGGTCAGCTCATCAACGTGATCTATGAGAACGCCTACGTAAAGTATCCTTACAAATGGAGCCCCATAGGCAAGGAGCAATACATAGACCAGGCTACGCTGGATGAGTTCATGAATTTCTACAAGACCTTCTATGTACCCAACAATGCCGCGCTCGTTATCTCAGGCGACATCAATCCCGATCAGACAAAGAGCCTGATCGCTAAATACTTTGGTGAAATACCTAAAGGGACTAAAGCCATCCCCCGCCCTACCGAGGTAGAACCGGAGCAGAAGGCTGAGAAGCGCGTGAAATTCTATGACAACGTACAACTGCCAGGTGTGATACTCGCTTACCACATACCCAAGCAAGGCACAAACGATTACTATGCCATACAGTTGCTGACCCAACTGCTGTCGCAGGGTAAGAGCAGCCGCTTTGAGAAAGAGATCGTGGACAAGCAGGAGAAAGCAGTGCAGGCCAATGCATTCGATTTGGGTAATGAAGAACCGGGGCTGGCCATTATGCTGGGCATAGCCAACTCTGGCGTGAAACCGGAAGAACTGGAAAAGGCCATGCTGACCGAAATTGAAAAAGTGAAGAAAGCAGGCATTACCGCAGAAGAATATAACAAGCTGCAGAACCAGGCTGAGAATGATTTTATTGAGCAGAACCAGAAAGACCTGGGCGTGGCTACCAACCTGGCTACGTACTACACCTTCCAGGGCGATGCCAACCTGATCAACACGGAACTGGCGCGTTACCGCAAGGTAACCCGCGAAGACATTCAGCGTGTGGCCAACAAATATTTTACCCCTGCCAACAGGCTGGTTGTTTATTACCTGCCCAAGAGCGAGCAGGCAAAAGAAGCTGCAGCACCAGCGAAACCGGGTGCAAAAAAACCACAGCCTAAAAAGAAATAATCATTACAAACTCAAGCATCTGCTTTCAAAATATTCTCAATGAAAAAGATCACATTATCCATTCTTGCCGCCGCCCTGGTAACTACCGGCTGGGCACAGAAACTGGACCGCAGCATAAAGCCCAAGCCGGGTCCGGCACCCGAAATAAAGCTGGGTAAAACAGAGAGCTTCACCCTGCCCAATGGCCTGAAGGTGTTTGTTGTAGAGAACCACAAGTTGCCTACGCTGAGCGTGAGCATACAATTAGACATTCGCCCCGAACTGGAAGGCGACATGGCCGGATACCAGGACATGATGAGCGACCTGCTGCTGGCCGGCACCGCCAAACGCAGCAAGGATAAGCTGAATGCCGAAATAGACGATATGGGCGCTAATGTGAACGTATCTGCAGAAGGCATCAACGCATCGTGCCTGAAGAAGTATGAAGGAAAGATATTCGACATCGTAAGCGACATTTCGATGAACGCTATCATCCCGCAAAGCGAGCTGGATGTGCAGAAGAAAAAAGCACTCTCAGGCCTGGAAACACAAAAGAACAACCCGGATGCAATGGTGCGCAACGTGAGCGCCGTGGTGAACTTTGGCAAGAACCACCCTTATGGCGAAGTGGCTTCTGAGGAGACCATCAGCAAGATAACAGTAGAGCGCTGCAACGCATACTACCAGAAATATTACCGCCCCAACGTGGCGTATATGGCCATTGTAGGCGATATAACCATGAGTGAGGTGAAGCCACTGATAGAAAAATACTTTGGCGAATGGAAAAAGCAGGATGTTCCGGTAGCGCAATACAGCATACCTGAAGTTACCGCGACCAAACTAACCAAGGTGGCATTTGCACCGCGCATAGGCGCTGTGCAAAGCGTGGTAAGCGTTACCTATCCGCTGGACCTGCAGCCGAATAACCCGGATGTAATAAAGGCGCGCGTGACTAACACCATACTTGGCGGGGGCTCACAGGGCCGCCTGTTCCTGGACCTGCGCGAAAAACATGCATGGACCTATGGTGCATACAGCAGCATAAAAGATGATGAACTGGGCGGCTCTTTCTCTGCTACAGTAAAGTGTCGCAATGCAGTTTCCGACAGTGCCATACAGGCCATACTGGACGAAATGCGCATGATGCAGACAGACCGCATGAACGACACTGCGCTGCAGAATTCTATCACTTACCTCTCAGGCAACTTTGCCATAGGGCTGGAAGATCCGAAGCGTGTGGCCCAGTTTGCCATCAACATAGATCGCTACCACATGCCTGCGGATTTTTACCAGAACTACCTGAAGAACCTGAGCGCAGTGACCAGCGGCGATGTGCTGATGATGGCGCAGAAATACATTCGCCCGGACCATGCAAATATTGTGGTAGCAGGCAGCCGCGAAGAAGTGGCCGCTAAACTGGCGAAGTTCTCTGCCGATGGTAAGATAGACTACTACAGCAATGTGGGTAAGCCAATTACCGTATCGGACGCCAAAACAGCACCTGCTGATATGACCGCAGATAAAGTGTTCAAGAAATATGTTGCGGCCATGGGCGGCGAAAAAGCCATCAGCGGCATCAAGGACATGAAGACCGTAAGTACCGGCGAGATACAGGGTATTCCGATCACCATTACGGAGCTGAAGAAAGCGCCTAATATGCTGAAACGCGAAGTAGCTGGCATTGTTCAGGGCAAAAGCATGACATTTGAGAAGACCGTATTTAACGGCAGCACCGGCTACCAGGAACAGCAGGGCCAGAAACAGGACCTGAAAGATGACGAGCTGGCAGAGACAAGGGAAGAAGCGGACATTACAGGTGACCTGCATCCTGAAAAATACCACATCGTCCGCGAGCTGAAAGGTATGGAAAACATTGAGGGCAATGATGCCTACCTGATAGAGGCGACCGATAGCCGCAAAAAGACCACGAAGGAGTATTATGACGCAAAAAGCGGTTTGCTGGTAAGGCGCATAGAAACACAGGAAGGCCCACGTGGCACTGTTACTGCAATCACTGATTATAAAGACTACCAGGAAGTGCCGGGCACGAGTGGCTATAAGGTCCCCTATACGGTTTCGCAGCAGGGCGCAGGCCCAACCATCACCGTAAAGGTGCAGTCTGTTGACATCAACAAGGGTGTTACAGATGCGGAATTCAACTAATAAAGCAAGAAATATATTAAGCGGCAGCCTCTGGCGCCGCTTTTTTTTTCATTATATACGTAAGAAGGTGCTGAAAATTCAGCACCTTCTTACGTCAGATAATATCTATAGACAACCTACTGAGCCGCGTCGGCGGGAGGTTGAGGCGGTTGTTGTGGTCTTGGTGGGCGATTTTGGTTTTGGGGGCGTGGAGGCCTGTTGCCCTGTGGTTTGTCGCCACCACCCTGCTGCTGTCCCCCGCCTTGTTGCTGCCTTGGCGGGCGTGGCTGGCCACCCTGCCCCTGTTGATTGCCGGCAGGTCTATTTTGCTGCTGCGGCCGGTTGCCCTGCGGTTGTGCGCCGCCTTGTTGCTGCGGGCGCCTTTGCGGTCCGCCACCCTGCTGGGGTTTAGGCGCACGAGGCTGACCTTCGCCCTGCGGCTGTGTGCCACCTTCGGTATTCTGCGGCCTTGGCTGTTGCGGTTTCCTTTGTTGCTGGCTGCCACCCTGGCCCTGTTGCTGCGGCCTGTTGCCTCCGCCACCTTGTTGCTGGCCCGGACCCTTATTGCCACCGGCGTTGCCGGGCTTCTTTTTCTTCCTGTTGTTCTTTTCCAGCGCCTTCAGTGTTATCTGGCCCACGTCATTCACATAGCCCATATCAACCTTGGCGTTGCCGGCCTTATCGAGCTTTTCCTCCAGCTCAACCGGCTGCAGGTCTTCTACCTTCTGGCCTTGCTTGTTGAGGCGTTGAATTTCCTTCACGCGCACAATAGAGAGCGGGTATTGCTTATTGTTATCGGAGAAGCTATACCACATCAGGTTCTTGAAGATGTCGCGCTTCTGCAGGTGTGCAACGCCTTTCACTGTTTCCAGCGAATCGGCATGATCCGGGAATACGGAAAGGGCGTCCATATAAGTATCCAGCTCATAATTGAGGCAGCACTTCAGCCTGCCGCACTGGCCGGATAATTTCGTTTGATTGATAGAAAGATTCTGGTAACGGGCTGCAGTAGTGTTCACCGACTTGAAATCGCTGAGCCAGGTGCTGCAACACAGCTCCCTGCCGCAAGATCCTATGCCACCTACTTTACCACTCTCCTGGCGGGCGCCGATCTGGCGCATTTCCACCTTCATCTTAAAGTCGCTGGCAAACAGTTTTATCAGTTCACGGAAGTCAACCCGCTGATCGGCGGTATAAAAGAAAGTACCCTTTTTGCTGTCGGCCTGTATCTCTACCTCGCACAATTTCATTTCCAGCTTCAGGTTGCGGGCTATGGCGCGTGACCGGACGAGCACCTCGGGTTCGCGGCCCTTCTGGGTATTGCATAGTTCCAGTTCCTCATCGGTGCTGGGGTGCAGTACACGTTTGGTTATGCCGTTTTCGGTTACACCTGCCTTTTTCATCTGCAGTTTCACCAGCTCGCCTGTCAGGCTTACCTGGCCTACATCATAACCGCCCACACCTTCTACAGTGATCCAGCTACCTTTATCCAGTATATAGTGCGTATTGTTGCGGAAGAACTCTTTGCGGCTACCCTTATTGAAAGATACCTCAATTATCGGGTAAGGCTTAGCGCCATCATGCAGAGGCAGATTGCTGAGCCAGTCAAAAACATTGAGCCTGTTGCAGCCGCCAGAGCTGCAGCCGCCATTACTATTGCAACCGGTCGGCTTGCCATTGGCAGCCGTACCACAATTGCCACATCCCATATTGAATTAATAATTTATATCGAGCAGTCACGCAGGCTTTTATCACTTTTATATTACTAACACCAACTATCGTTGCACCCATGCGCACAAGCCATCATATAACTGCCAATTGTTAATAAATAAACTTAAACTCTACAAACCTACATAAAAAAATCGGTAAAAGACCAGCAAGCGATAGCCCCAAAATGAAAAAGCCCATGCGCGGGCATGAGCTTCCAACTATTGACTGAAAAGCAACAAAATTGCTATACCAAACCGTGGCCGGCATCCATTTGGTCGCGGTGGCGATGGTTGTGATTCTTGTGTTTACCACGGAACGCGGGCACAAATTCATTGATAATATCGTGCTCATGATCGCCTGATGCCTCATTCCTTCGGTTCCTCAGGTATTTGAACAACCTCATAGCCGGATAGATGAGTATGGCTGCCGCAGCCACGGTGATACCTATTACCTGCAAATTCTTTTTCATGGTCTTTAGTTTTTAGGTTTATCTACTATTACCGTTATCATTAAAAAACCGGGCCAATACAAAGGCAGACAAATAAAAATAACGCAAATGCATTTATTTCTGATTACCCCTACACTTTGTAAAATTTTAAACATTTCTTTAGGGATTGGGTGATTAATTTTGAGCGTGAGGTCATTTGTTTTGCCGGGAAGGTCGATTAAAATCCCTTTAATGAGATATAGACATTTACTTTTTCTACTATTTGCTGCTGGTTTTATCGGTTCGTGCAATAAGGGTGAACACAGGTTTACCATTGATGTCAATATTACGCGTATGCCGCAGCAGACGGTGATGCTTGAACAGTTGGGGGCGAACGACGCCATCACCATAGTGGATTCTGTGCGTTCCGATGATAAAGGGCATTTTGAATTCAGCAGTACATCGCCGGAGCCCGGGCTGTATAGGTTGCATTTTCATCCCGGCCCTTATACGCATCGGTACATTATCCTGTCCATCGACAAAGGCAACATACAGGTAAATGCCAATTGGGATTCCATAGAACTCTATACCATCAAGGGATCGCCAGAGTCTATTCACCTCGAAAATTTTATCGTCGCTGTGCGCCAGCATCAGCATGACTTCCGCGTGATGACAGCTATAGTTGACACCTTGCAGGCACAAGGCAAGGATAGTACGCTACAAGTAGCTAAGAAGGATTTTCAGGATATACGCAGCCACTTCGACCAATATGTAGAGAGCTATGCTGACAGTGCGCGCTATGAGCCCAATGCGATTTTCGCTGCTCGTATGCTTTACGCAAGCAATGAGTGGAATTTCCTGGAGTCGTTCTCGCAGGGACTTACCCGTCGCTTCCCCAATACTAAGATGACGAGGGAATACCTGGAGTATTTTGACCGCATCAGGCAGAAAACGATTACACCCAAGCCCATAACACAGGCAGCAACAGAAGTGGGTGCCATGGCAACAGATTTCAGCCTGCCGACCCCGGATGGCAGGACAGTTTCACTGGCTTCATTCAAAGGCAAATTCCTGCTGCTGGATTTCTGGGCATCATGGTGTGCACCATGCCGGGCGGAGAACCCAAATGTAGTTGCAGCTTACAATCAATTCAAAGGGAAGAATTTTACTGTCCTGAGTGTTTCGCTGGATAACAAGAAAGAAGACTGGCAAAAAGCTATAGATGCCGATGGCCTGGTATGGACCAACGTAAGCGACCTGCGCGGCTGGAGCAGTGTTGCAGCACAGATGTACGGCATTCAGTCGATACCGTCAAACATACTCATTGACCCTACCGGTAAGATCATTGGGCGCAACCTGCGCGGCAACCAACTGGAGGAGTTTTTGAAAGCGGCCATCCGTTAAGCCATCCTACGCGCCCATGGCGCAGGATCATCTTTTCCTGAACGAATAACTATTAGCTTTGCGGCATGAGTGACCGTATCAGCAAGTTGCTGGCATTTCTGAAAGATGCACCGAACGACTGCTTTCTGCATCATGCACTGGCACTGGAATATGTGAAGGCCGGTGATGACACTGCTGCCCGGAGTGAATTTGAACATAATCTGAACCAGGACCCCGCTTACGTGGCCACCTACTACCATCTTGGCAAATTACTGGAGCGCGCCAGGCTGACCGATGAAGCGGTGGCAATGTACGAACGCGGAATGGGCGCGGCAAAGGCGGCAAAAGACATGCATAGCTACAACGAACTGCAGGCCGCTTATGAGGACCTGGCATATTAGCATCAACCCCGTAAAATGAAACTCAGAGAACGCTTTATACAGGAATCAGCAATGCTGGCTAAGCCGGGAACCACTACCCTGCTGGCCGTGAGCGGCGGTATTGATTCTATGGTGATGGCCGACCTGTTCCTTGCAGCAGGCACGCCTTTCGCGGTTGCACATTGCAATTTTCAGCTCAGGGGCAGCGAGGCCGACCTGGATGAGCAATTGGTCACCGATTGGTGCCAGGCAAATGGTATTTCGTTTCACGTGGCGCGATTTGACACTAAAGCAAGGTCACAGGAATGGAAAAAAGGAATACAGGAAACGGCCAGGATATTGCGCTACGAATGGTTTGAGCAGATCCGCGCCGCCCATTCTTATAGCAAGGTAGCAACGGCACATCATGCCAACGACAATGTAGAGACAGTGCTGATCAACCTGTTCAAAGGCACCGGCATAAGCGGCCTGCATGGCATCAGGCCACACAGCGGCAACATCATTAGGCCGCTGCTGTTTGCCACGCGCGATGAAATAGCTGTTTATGCGGCAGAAAATGAGATACGCTACCGCGAGGACGCGTCCAATGCCAGTGACGACTACCTGCGCAATGCAGTGCGGCACAACCTGGTGCCTGAAATTGAAAAGCTGTTTCCACAGGGCATATTGCGCGCTAATGAAAGCATAAACCGCTTTGCCGAGGCTGAGGAGCTATACCTGCGCGCCCTGGAACACGAAAAGAAGAAATTGCTGGAGCCGCGCGGACAGGATATATACATCCCCATCCGCAAGCTACGACTGCACACACCCCTGAATACGCTGGTGTATGAATTGCTGAAGCCTTATGGTTTTTCAACTGCGCAGACACCGCAGATAGTGGGGCTTATGGATGCAGAGAGCGGGCACTACATCGCCTCTGCCACACACAGGGCCATTAAGAACCGGGAGTTCCTGATAGTAACCCAGGTGGCTACCGACGAGACCGATGTTATAGTGATAGAAGGCGTGCCCTGCACAATACACACCGGTAAATACACCTTTGAATTTTCGGTGAAGGAGCTGCCCGGCGAGATAGTGAAAGACGCGGATGTAGCGATGATAGACATGTCGCGGCTCACCTTTCCACTATTGCTGAGGAAGTGGAAGACCGGCGACTATTTCTATCCGCTGGGCATGGATATGAAGAAGAAAAAAGTGAGCCGCATATTGATTCATGAGAAAGTGGCCCTGCACGAAAAAGAGCACATCTGGGTGCTGGAAAGCCACAAGCGCATAGCCTGGGTTGGAGGCATAAGACTGGATGAACGTTTTAAAATAAAGCCTGCTACTACGCAGGTACTTGTTGTAAAGCGCACTGCAAGCAGCCACTCTGCTTAGTGTACATACCGCGGATGGGCAAGCTGCTGAATGAAATACATGCCATGCGACGGATCGACGATCGCTGCAAAAATAAATCCGTAAGCAGTACCCCATAAATGCGCGTCATGGCCAATGTTGTCGTTGCCGCGCTTAGACATAGCTGCAGAGTAGATGACGTAGATGACACCATAAAGAATAGATGGGATCCCAAGCTGGCCGAAGAGATAGATATTCTCCCACGGAAAGTAGAAAATGGAGAATGCCACCAGTGCAGAAACACCGCCCGATGCGCCAAGCGCCCTGTAATAACTATTGTTGCGATGCTTGATGAATGCAGGCAGATCGGCAATGATGATGGCCGACAGGTACATAAAAATATACACCGCCGATGAAGCCTGCACGCCCAACTGTGCAATAACGGTTTCTACCAGCCTGCCAAAAGAGAACATGGTGAACATGTTGAAGAACAGGTGCATGTAGTCGCCATGTATGAAGCCTGAAGTGAGAAAGCGGTAGTACTCAGCGGGCCTGCCATTCATGACACGCGGCCATAGAATGAGCTTATTAAGCAATGCGGAATTGGAAAAGGCAGCGAGTGATACCAGCACAGTTATCACTACAATGATCAGTGTAATATTCATTTATGGATGAAGAATATGGGCGCAATGTCGCAAATTCCCGGTAGAAGAAAAACATAAAATCTTTGAGCGGCGCTTGCCTACCCTTCCTCCGTAAAGATAGCCTTACTTGTCTTGTAAGAAGTTCCCCTGAAAACACAAATGGTTTCACCGGCCTGGTTGGTGGTTATGATGTCGTAAACACCCGTTCGGTTGCCTGCATGCACCTGCTTCGCTTCTACGGTAAGCACATCGCCAATGAAGGCTGATTTGATGAAGGAAATGTGCACATCAAGGGCAACGGTAACCTGCCCGCTGATATTGCAGGCAAAAGCAAATGCGCTATCTGCCGCAGAGAATAACACACCTCCGTGGATGATCTTGAAGCCATTCACCATGTCTGCCCGTACGGTGTAGTGCAGTTTGCAATACCCAGCCCTGAAATCGTCTATCTCTATGCCCAGCCACTTGCTGTAAGCATCGTGCTCCAGCATCAGGTCCAGTATCTTTTTTGTATCCATCATTCTTTGTTTCTAAGGTCTTTTATCCGGCTTGTTTTTCCACCCTCGCTGCGCGGCACCTCGCCCGGCGCCAATATAGAAATACGCATGCTCAAGCCGATGTTGTCTTTTATTTTTTTAGACAGCTTTGCAGCTATTGTTTTAATGTTATCGTGGCGGTTGATGTGGTGCGTGGACTCGCCATGCAGCATCAATCCAGCCAGGTAGGCTTCGCTGGCCTCTACCAGCACTTCTATCTCATCCATGCTGCCGGTGCGGCTCACGATCAACTGGTAGTGCGGGCTCAGGCCCTCAATGTCTTTTATCACATCCTCAACCTGGGTATGAAACAAGTTGACACCGCGAATGATGAGCATATCATCTGCCCGGCCCATTATCTGGCCCATCTTCACATGCGTGCGCTTGAATGACTTATCGTAATAGATGTTCGTTATGTCGTTGGTATAATAGCGCATCACAGGCATAGCCTCTTTAGTGAGCGTTGTAAATACAAGCACCCCATACTCCCCTTCCGGCACGGGTTCACCGGTCTCTTTGTCTACCACCTCCGCATAAAAATGGTCTTCCCATATGTAGCTGCCCGTCCCCTTCTCATCCACATCTTCTATAGATACTCCGGGACCCATCACCTCGCTCAAACCGTAAATATTGGTTGCGCGCACACCCAGCCCCTTCTCCACCTCGGCGCGTATGGTCTCTGTCCATGGCTCCGCGCCGAGAATGGCAAATTTCAGGTTCATCTCGCCCAGGCTCAGGCCACGTTTCTTTATCTCTTCTGCAAGAGTAACCGCATAAGTTGGCGTGCAGCAAATGGCCTGCGCTTTAAAATCCTGCAGCAGCATCAGTTGCTTATCAGTTCCTCCGCCTGATATAGGCAATACAGTCATTTCCAGCTTTTCGGCACCATAGTGCAGCCCCAGGCCGCCGGTGAACAGCCCATAGCCATAAGCATTCTGCAGCAGCATGCCCGGCCTGCAACCTGCAGCCATCAGCGACCGCGCTATACATGTAGCAAACACATCCAGGTCATTACTGGTATAGCCCACCACCGTGGGCTTACCGGTGGTGCCACTGCTGCAATGCAGGCGGCTTACTTTCTCCAGCGGCTGGGCAAACAGTCCGAACGGATAATTGTCACGCAGATCGGCCTTTTTTGTAAATGGCAGTTTCGTGATGTCGGCCAGCGAGCGTATGTCAGCCGGGGCTACCCCCGCCTCATCCATTTTTCGCTTATAGGCAGATACACGGCTATACACATAATTTACCTGGTGCTTCAGTCGCTCCAATTGCAGCTCACGCAGCTTTGCCAGCGGCATGGTCTCTATCTCCGGGTTGTAGAACATGGCTATGAAAACAGATTTCTAAGTTAAGCAATTTGCAGTGCTGTCTATAGGTACATCGTCTCAAAATGGCAAAAAAAGAACGGCTGCCTTAAGGCAGCCGTTCCTGAAATAATTATCAAACGATTAAGCGTTCTCTGTGTTTTCTGTAGCTGTTTCATCGGCAGCAGGTGCTTCAGGTGCTTCAGTTGCAGTGCTTGCAGCTTCTGCCTGTGCAGGTGCTGTTTTCTTAGCAGCAGAACCTGTGCTGCGACGGCTGCGGCGTGTTTTCTTAGCTGCTGCGGCCTCAGCATCCTTACCGTAGATCTCGTTAAAGTCAACAAGCTCGATGAGTGCCATATCAGAAGCATCACCGGCGCGGCGAGGCAACTTGATGATACGGGTATAACCACCCGGGCGATCACCTATCTTAGTGCTGATAGCACCAAACAGTTCCTTGATGGCTTCTTTGTCCTGCAGATAGCTGAACACAACGCGACGGTTGTGCATAGTATCGGTTTTGCAGCGGGTGAACATAGGCTCAGCGAACACGCGAAGTGCCTTAGCTTTAGCCAGTGTAGTAGTGATCCTCTTGTGCTCGATGAGCTGGCAGGTGAGGTTGCACATGAGTGCAGTGCGGTGCGACGCTGTGCGGCCTAAATTGTTGATCTTGTCTCCGTGACGCATGACTGTTGTTTTTTATTCCCTCATACCGTGTCAGGAATTATGAGGTACGTTATTAAATTTAAAAGTCAAAAGTGAAAAGTTAAAAATTCCACTTTATGAGCAAATATGAAAAAGGTCAAAAGTGGAGCACTTATAGCTTTTCACTTTTGACCTTTGACTTAATTATTCTTCTCCCCTGCGGAACTTGTTGATGTCCATTCCGAAGTGCAGACCGCGCTCGTGGAGCACCTGCTCAATTTCAGACAGAGACTTCTGGCCGAAGTTGCGGAACTTCATCAGTTCTTCCTGGGTGTACTGTACCAGCTCGCTCAGAGAGTTGATTTTAGCAGCCTTGAGACAGTTGAACGCACGTACAGAAAGTTCAAGATCTTCGAGCGGTGTGTTGAGCACCTTGCGAACCAGCAGTGTTTCTTCATCAACAATGCTTTCCTTCTCTTCCTTGCGGGTATCCAGAGCGATGTTCTCATCAGTGATGATCATCAGGTGCTGGATGAGGATACGCGATGCTTCCTTCACTGCTTCTTCAGGATGGATAGTTCCATCGGTGATCACTTCCATCACCAGCTTTTCGAAGTCAGTGCGCTGTTCAACGCGGGTATTCTCGATATTGTACTTAACGTTCTTGATCGGAGTGTAGATAGAATCGATAGCGATGAAACCGAGAGGAGCGTCCACCGGACGATTTTCCTCAGCGGGCACATAACCACGGCCCTTACCAATGTGCATTTCTATCTGGAAGCTGGCGCCTGGCTGCAGATTGCAGATAACCAGGTCCGGATTCATTACCTGGAAGTTAGGCAGTGCTTCGCCTATCATGCCGGCAGTGAATACTTCTGAACCCTTTACGTTCATGTCCACTTTCTCAGAGGTAAAGTCGTTATACTCGCTAACGGCTTTGAAACGAACTTGTTTCAGGTTGAGGATGATCTCTGTAACATCTTCCAGAACACCTTTGAGTGTAGCAAACTCATGGTCAGCGCCGGGGATCCTTATAGCTGTGATCGCGTAGCCTTCGAGTGAAGACAGCAGCACACGACGAAGCGCATTACCTATGGTAACACCGTAGCCAGGCTCTAATGGACGAAATTCAAATTGCGCTTCAAAATCTGTTGTTTTCTGAAGTGCTATCTTGTCCGGCTTCTGAAAATTCAATATTGCCATATTGATATTGTTTGTTTGTTTTTGTTATTGGGTTATTGTATAGCAACAGTTCATAGCACCGGGCTATGAACTGCAACCATTTATTATTTAGAGTACAACTCGACGATCAGCTGCTCCTTGATGTTCTCAGGAACTGATTCGCGCTCAGGGTGCGCAATGTAGGTACCCTTCATCTCTTTTTCATTCCAGTCCAGCCAGTTGATCTTGCTGTTCTTTCCGCGAACCATACCGGCAACGGTAACGTTCACTTTGCTCTTTGGCTTCAGTTCTACCACGTCGCCTGGTTTCAGCCAGAAAGACGGGATGTTCACCACTTCACCATTCACCATGATGTGCTTGTGAGATACGAGCTGGCGGGCTGCAGGGCGCGTAGGAGCGATACCCATACGATAGATGGTATTGTCCAGGCGGGATTCCAGCAGTTTGATGAGGTTTTCACCGGTAGCACCCTTCAGGCGGGCTGCTTCTACGTAAGTGTTAGAGAATTGCTTCTCCAGCAGGCCGTATGTGTATTTAGCCTTCTGTTTTTCCTTAAGCTGAACAGCGTATTCGCTCATGGTTTTGCGCTTGCGTGTGCCACCATGCTGACCCGGAGGGTTGCTGTTCTTTGCCAGGCTTTTGCCTGATCCGAGGATCGGTTCGCCGAAAATACGGCAGATCCTGTTCTTTGGTCCTGTGTAACGTGCCATTTTTAAATTTCGATTTTTGTTTTGGTTAGCCGCTCCGTCTCATATAAAAATCGTAAAACCCGATCCGCAGCAGCATGAAAAAAAATTAAAAGATAAAATTCCAAATTCCAAAACTGTACAAATCGAATGTCCCTGGGTTTTGGAATTTGGGATTTGATATTTTTATGTTATACGCGACGCTTTTTAGGAGGGCGGCAGCCATTGTGTGGCAACGGAGTAACGTCCTTGATAGAAGTTATCTCGATACCAGAATTGTTGAGGGCGCGGATAGCGCCTTCGCGGCCTGAGCCCGGGCCTTTAACGAACACGTCTGCACGCTTCATACCAGCATCGGTTGCTACTTTAGCGCAATCCTGTGCTGCTGTCTGAGCTGCATATGGCGTGTTCTTCTTTGAACCACGGAAACCCATCTTACCGGCAGATGACCAAGAGATAACCTGACCACTCTTATTGGTGATGCTGATGATAATGTTGTTGAAAGTTGCACTGATGTGCACGTCTCCGTGCGTGTCAACCTTAACGATGCGCTTTTTAGCGACTGTTTTGGCGGATGCCTGTGCTTTTGCCATTGTTTGTTTTAAATAAGGTAATCAATGATCCGGTTACCCGGTTTTTCTAAAGTCGTGATGAAGCGTCGGAAAAAAAACTGTGAAATTTTTTACTTTTTGACTTTTCACTTTTGACTTCTGTCCCACTCCTACGCCCGCAACCAACAGGAATCCGGCAGTGGCACTGTTACTACTTCTTGGTTGCTTTCTTCTTACCAGCAACGGTTTTGCGCTTACCCTTACGAGTACGGCTGTTGGTGCGAGTACGCTGACCGCGCAGAGGAAGACCTTTACGATGGCGGAGGCCACGGTAGCAGGCAATATCCATCAGGCGCTTGATGTTCATCTGAACTTCAGAGCGTAACTGGCCTTCAACCTTGAACTCGGTGTTGATGATGTTACGGATGGCAGTTTGCTCATCGTCGTTCCATTCAACAGCCTTCTTGTCGTAGTTGATGCCGGCCTTGTCCAGTATATACTGGGCAGTGCTGCGGCCAATGCCGTAAATGTAGGTGAGCGCAATCTCACCGCGTTTGTTTTTTGGAAGATCTATACCAGCTATACGAGCCATAAAGAACTAAAAAAATTAAAAATTAAAAATTAAGATTAGCCCTGGCGCTGTTTGAAACGAGGGTTCTTCTTGTTGATGATGTACAACCTGCCTTTACGACGCACGATCTTGCAATCTGCGCTGCGCTTTTTAATGGATGCTCTAACTTTCATATGATATCAAATAAAAACTCAAAAATTAAAAAAGTAAAAGTCAACGTCTGCTCTGGTAAAACCAACACGGGTAGCCGTTTCAAGTTTTACCTTTTGAGTTTTGACTTTTATTTGTACCTATATATTATCCTTCCGCGGCTAAGGTCGTAAGGGCTCATTTCCACACCCACTTTATCGCCAGGCAGAATGCGTATGTAGTGCATGCGCATTTTTCCGGAAATTGTGGCCAGTATCTCATGCCCATTCTCTAATCGTACACGGAACATCGCATTGGATAATGCTTCAATAATTACTCCGTCTTGTTTAATAAGAGACTGCTTCGCCATATTTAAAAAGGACTGCAAAGGTATGGAAAACTTTTCAATTAAACGGGCAAAAATTTAACCAAAAATTTTTTCGATAATTTTAACATATTAAAATCAAATTCCTGCGTCCAAAAAATTGGTAGCCCAACCGTAAATGAACATGCTTGCCAGCCAGGTAAGAAACAACACGCCTTGCATAACCCATGCCTTTGTGCGTTGCTTTTTAAACATAAAGTAAATGACAATACCTATTTCCAGCGCGGCAACGATCATACAGGTCAGGCTATATATGCGGCGGGTGGTATTACCGAAGAAAATGTATTCGAATGGATCTCAATTAAAAGCATGGTAGTTGCAGCTTAGGAAATACCAGGCCGGAAACATCATTATGACGCAGGTGAGGTAATACAGGCCCTCAACGATGTTCCCGCGATCGCTCATTTGTTCAAATTTACCCTTTTTACGTTCTGCTGATTGCCTGAACAAACATCTAAAATGTTAAATCAATAAATACGAACATAAATTTATATAACAGCATAACTAAACGCCCCTATCTTTATAACACACAAAACACTATTCCTTGAGCTCAGCACTTGTCATTGAAAACATCTCTAAATCATACGGGCCTATAAAAGCTTTGCAGGGCGTGTCCTTCTCGGTGCCGGAAGGCAGCGTGTTTGGCATACTCGGCCCCAACGGCAGCGGCAAAACAACCTTGCTGGCCACCGTATTGGATATACTTGTTGCCGATGCCGGCAGCTATAGCTGGCTGGGAGGCCTGCCGCCGCATGATGCCCGAAAAAAGATCGGCGCTCTGCTGGAGACCCCCAATTTCTATCATTACATGTCGGCTATGGACAACCTGGCCATAACTGCTGCCATCAGGCAGGCTGGGAGCGCTGACAGAGAAAGGGTGTTAAAGACCGTGGGACTGTATGAACGAAAGGACAGCAAATTCCAAACCTATTCGCTCGGTATGAAACAGCGCCTGGCCATAGGCGCAGCACTGCTGGGCAATCCCAGGATACTGGTGCTGGACGAGCCCACCAACGGCCTGGATCCCAACGGTATAGCAGAGATACGCCAATTAGTGCGCGACCTGAGCAAGCAGGGCATCACCATCATTATAGCCAGCCACCTGCTGGACGAGGTGGAAAAGGTATGCACCCATGTGGCAATACTTAAAAAAGGCAACCGGCTGGTAAGCGGGCCGGTGAATGAAGTACTGATCAATGAAGACCTTGTAGAAGTAGCTGCAGGCGATATGAGTGCGCTGCAACGCACCCTGCAGCAGATGCCGGGCGTGAAGACCGTAACAGCCGCCGACCAGATATTGCAACTGACGGTTGATGCTGTGACCACCCAGGCCATCAACGACCATTGTTTCAGGAACGGCATCACGCTTTCGCACCTGACGGTGAAAAAGAAGAGCCTGGAAACAAAATTCATGGAATTGACTAACGAACCATCTAAAAACTGATCACCACCACTATGTTCTCCCTGCTTCAGATAGAATGGCTTAAAATAAAAAGGTATCGCACATTCTGGGTGCTGACCGGCATATTCATAGTATTTATTCTCGGCTGGAACTGGCTGATGAGCGCGGGTGTGCTCACACCTGGTGGCAATGCTGCTAAAATGCTGGGCATGAATTTCACGTTCCCGGACGTATGGTTTCATGTAGGGCATAACACCAAGCTGTTCTCAGGTTTAATGTCCATACTGGTGATCATTCTCACTACGAATGAATATCAATTCCGCACCAACCGGCAAAATGTAATAGATGGCTGGCAGCGCACCCAGTTTTTCCATGCTCAATGGAGCATCGTCTTTGTCTTGAGCTTGCTGATAACGCTATACACGCTTATTTTAGGGCTATTCTTCGGATTGCTGAATGGCTCGCCTCTTTCGGCGGCTGGCACCAATATCCAGATGGTGGGTTATGTGTTTTTGTTGTGCATGAACTATTTCGGGCTGGCGCTGACATTATCGTTCTTACTGAAACGGAGTGGTATGACCATTGTGATCTTCCTCTGCTACGGCTATATCGCAGAAACGATGATCACCAACATTCTCCGGTTTAAATTTGATACCCGCATGGGCGACCTGCTGCCGATGGAATCAGCCGCAAACTTGCTTGCCTTTCACTTGCCCGATATGGCGAAACAGATGATGGGCTTACAGCCTACGTCTGCATCAACGCTGTGCATTGCCTCAGTTTGCTGGACGGTTGTTTACTATATCATCAGCAGAATAAAAGTGCTGAAAAGCGACTGGTAACGGGGAATGATCTCCTACAACTTCTTAGGCTTCCAGTTGAGATCGGTGAATTTGCGGCGGCGAAGCAGGAAATAGTCCCACACAATGCTACGCCTGTATATACCCTCCTCATTGCGGCGGGTGATCAGCTTCTTGTTCTCGTAGCGGCGGCGCAGCCACAGGCCCAGCTTTCCGTAGAAATGGAAGTGCGCTTTGACTATGGTAAACGTCTGCTTGAACTCGCCCATGAACAGCAACCGGATGCCGGCAGCACCATCCAGCAACAACCTTAGCGGGAACAGCCAAAGTAGTTTGGCACCCTTCTCGTTCTTGATGAGCAGGATAAGGTTGTTGCGGAAATTGTAATAGAGCTTTTGCGGGCTGCCATAGCTGATGACACTGCCACCCACATGGTAAACAAGCGACCCGCCGATATAGCCTATCTTATAGCCTATATTCTTGAGCCGCCAGCAAAGGTCCACCTCCTCCATGTGGGCATAGAAATCGTGGTCGAGGCCGCCCACTTTATGATACAGATCGGCACGCACCACCAGGCACCCGCCCGATGCCCAGAAAACTTCAATGTTGTCGTTGTATTGGCCTTCGTCCTTCTCCAGATCGAAGAAGATGCGGCCGCGGCAAAAGAGGTAGCCAAAATTATCCATGAATGCCCCACCCGCGCCTGCATATTCAAAGCACTCCCTGTTGCGCCAATAGCGGATCTTAGGCTGGCAGGCAGCCAGCATTTCATCGGCTTCCATAGCGGCACGCAGCGGTGGGAACCATCCGTCCGTCACCTCGAAATCGGCACTCAACAGAATGTAGTATTTGGCTTTTACCTGCTTCAGTGCTTCGTAATAGCCATTGGCAAAGCCACGGTTGATGTCGATGCTCAACGTGTGCACCGAGGGAAAATGCTGCTGCACATATTGCAGCGTTTCGTCCGTAGATGCATTATCCGCGAGAATTACTTCGTAGCCCGTGTGGGCCTCCTCAACAATTTTGGGAAGAAATAGCTCATGCCATTTAGTGCCATTGTAGCTTAATATCACAACGGCCGTATCCTTATGGCACACGATCATAGGGTCAGGCTTGGAGCTGGTTTACTTGTATTTTGGCGAGTAGAGCGTATTATCGGGAACGGTGATGTTATCATTCTTCTGATACTTGTGCTCATACAGATTGTAGCAGCCAGACCATGCGAATACGAAGATGCCGAAGAAACAAAGAAGGAATAAAAAACGGGATTTAGACGGCTTATTCAGCTCTATATCGGCAGGGTTATCCAGTTCTATCTCTTGTAAGTTGTGCTCAGTATTCATGAATTAAATTATTTCCGCGGACAAAAATAATAGAATTACTTCAAAATCATAATAATTTTATGGTGCTCGCCGTTATGTGCGGCAATCAGTATGCGCAATTACCTCAACGCAAAATCTTTACTCGCCCTTGCCGCAATTTTTATAGTTGGCGCATCCCTGTTCTATACCAGCTCACTTGCCAATAAGCTGGCAGAGGAGGAGAAAAAGAAAGTGGTCAACGTAACCAATGCCATCAAGACCGCAGCCACATCTACCAACGATAAAGAAACTGAATTCGCCTTATATATTATTACCGGCAATACATCTGTGCCGCTGATCATCACCAACGAAAAAGGAGATATACAGGACTTTAAGAATATTGACACAACGCGCAGCCTGAACCGGAAAACGCTGGTGAAAGACAAGCTGGTTGAATTTCAGAAACAGCACCAGCCCATTGTTGCCGACTGGGGCACAGGCAAGGCCTATGTTTATTATGGAGAGTCATATTTGCTCACGCAGCTCCGGTATTTTCCATATGTGCAGCTGACTATAATCGTCGTATTCCTCATAGTAGTGATCGTAGCCCTTATGGCAGCGCAGCGTTCGCTGCAAAACCAGGTATGGGTGGGCCTGAGCAAGGAGACCGCACACCAGTTGGGCACTCCCCTCAGCTCCATAGAAGGCTGGCTGGAACTGCTGCGCGACCAGGATAGCAATGCAGAAGCGGTGAGCGAGATGCAAAAAGACCTGAACCGGCTGAAACTGGTGGCAGACCGCTTCAGCAAGGTGGGCAGTGAGCCGGCACTGGAAGAAGAAAACCTGGTGACGCGCCTGGAAAATATTGTTGCCTACATGCAAAAGCGGTCGCCACAAAAGGTAACCATAAGCCTGCACACGACTGAGAACGATATTCCCGCAAACATCAGCGGCCCGCTGTTCGACTGGGTAATGGAGAATCTGGTGAGAAACGCGCTGGATGCCATGGATGGCAAGGGCAGTATAGATATTACTGTCACCAACACGCCGCAACAGATATGGGTGGATGTGCAGGATACCGGCAAAGGCATTCCCAGTCATATAGTAAAAAAGATATTCAATCCGGGATTTACAACCAAGAAACGCGGCTGGGGGCTGGGCCTTTCACTGTCGCGGCGCATCATTGAAAAGTACCATCACGGTTCCATCTTTGTAAAAAATTCCGAGCCCGGCAAAGGCACTACGTTCCGCATCATTTTGAGACGGTGATTTTCAGTAGATAGTAGAGCGTCGCGAGGCACTTTTACATTCTGCAAGATCACCCAAAGCTGTCTGCAACAACGCCTATCTGCTAAGTACTCCCTACTATCTACTTATTAACTATCTTAGCGGTATCGTTTTTTGAGCAACACCAGCGATCGTTTATGTCAAATACTGCAACCGCATCACAAACGGAGAGAATATCATTTGAGGAATTCAAGGAAGGAGCGTTGAAGGACTATCGGCTGGCCGTAGCCAGTCGCGAAGCCAGCCTGATAGGGCGCCGGGAAGTACTGACCGGTAAAGCCAAATTCGGCATATTCGGCGACGGGAAGGAACTTGCCCAGATAGCTGTGGCCAAGTGCATGAAACCGGGCGATATCCGCTCCGGCTACTACCGCGACCAGACACTGATGTTTGCTACGGGTATGAGCAATATCCAGGAGTTCTTTTCACAGCTTTACGCCAACCCCGATGTGAATGAGGAACCTGCAACTGCGGGCCGCATGATGAACGGGCACTATGGCACCCGTTGGCTGGATGACAACGGCGACTGGAAGAACCTGATGACCGCACCGCAAAGCAGCAGCGACATCTCCCCTACGGCGGGGCAAATGGTGCGTGCGCTGGGCCTGGCATGCGCCTCAAAAATGTATCGCAATGTAGACGAGCTGAAAACAGGTTTTGAGCAATTCACCAACGGCGGTAATGAGGTTGTTTTTTGTACCATCGGCGATGCGTCCACATCTGAGGGCCTGTTCTGGGAAACAGTGAATGCCGCAGGTGTGCTGCAGGTGCCGCTGGCCATATTTGTATGGGACGATGGTTATGGCATTTCGGTACCTCGCAAGTACCAGACCACCAAGAACAGTATATCCGATGCACTTTCCGGAATGCAGTGGGACGACAGCAAAGGCGGCCTGAACATATATACCATGAAGGGCTGGGATTATGCTGGCCTGGTGCAGACCGTGCAGGAAGGCATAGCTAAGGTGCGCGCTACCCATGTGCCGGCCATATTCCACGTGCAGGAAGTGACGCAGCCGCAGGGCCACAGCACATCCGGCTCGCACGAGCGCTATAAGAGCAAGGAGCGCCTGGAATGGGAAAAGGAATGGGACTGCATCACGAAAATGAAGGAATTCCTTACAGACAACAAAATAGCTACTGAAGACGAACTGGCTGCTATTGAAAACGAGGCGAAGGAAGAAGCCCGCAATGCCAAACAACGCGCATGGGACAATTTTGTAGCGCCTATTAAGGAGCAGATCAGGCAGGCCACCAACCACTGCAATCAGGTGGTTTATGAAGGTGGCAGCAATGCACAGAGTATTGCTTCACTGGTGCAGGAGCTGAATGGCCTGAAGGAACCCATCCGCAAGGATGTGATGCAGACCCTGGGCAAGGTACTGGCCATGTGCGATGGCAGCAGTGACGCAGTGCGCAGCCTCAGTAACTTTTACGAGTCGATAAAAGCCGATAACGCAAGCAAATTTTCAAGTCACTTATACAGCGAAAGCAGCCGCAGTGCCATGAAGGTGCATGAGGTACCCGCGATATTCAGCGAGGCATCGCAGACGCTGAACGGGTATGAAGTGCTCAATAAATTCTTCGACCACACATTTGCCACCAATCCGGCAGTTGTGGCCTTTGGCGAAGACCTGGGCAAAATAGGCGACGTGAACCAGGGCTTTGCCGGATTACAGGATAAATATGGTGCTGTGCGTATTTCTGATACCGGCATACGCGAGGCTACCATCATAGGTCAGGGCTTAGGCATGGCTATGCGCGGCCTGCGGCCTATTGCCGAGATACAGTATTTAGATTACCTGCTCTATGGCCTGCAGCCACTGGCCGATGATGTGGCCACGCTTCAGTACCGCACCCGCGGCGGGCAAAAGTGCCCGATAATAGTGCGCACCCGCGGCCACCGGCTGGAGGGTATATGGCACAGCGGGTCGCCGATAGGTATGATCATCAATTCGCTGCGAGGCATGTACCTGTGCGTGCCCCGCAACATGGTGCAGGCGGCGGGCATGTATAATACCCTGCTGCAGAGCGACGAACCGGGCCTGGTGATCGAATGCCTGAACGGCTACCGCCTGAAGGAGAAGATGCCGGACAACCTGGGCGAGTTCAACGTGCCCATGGGCATACCTGAGGTCATCCGCGAGGGAACCGACATTACGGTTGTTTCTTATGGGTCTACACTGCGCGTAATAGATGAAGCCATCAACAATTACCTGGTGCCGCAAGGCATTAGCTGCGAGGTGATAGATGTGCGCACTTTACTGCCATTCGATATCAACCATATCATTGTGGAATCGCTGAAGAAGACCAACCGCATTGTGTTCATTGACGAGGACGTGCCTGGAGGCGCAAGCGCCTATATGTTCCAGCAGGTAATGGAACTGCAGGGTGGTTTCCGCTGGCTGGATGTAGCCCCGCGCACCATTACCGCAAAAGCACACCGCCCGGCATATGCCACCGATGGCGACTACTTCTCCAAACCCAATGCAGAGGATATAGCTGAGGTGCTGCAAAACATGATGCAGGAGTAATTACCCAACATTTTTTTGAAGCGCAGGCCCAAGGGCGTGCGCTTTTTTGTTGAGTTCACAATTAGAGAAATAAAGCCTATTTTGCCATTTAATTCCCAAATCAATCAACACGCCAATGGCTACAGATAAAGCGCTCACCCTTGAAGAGATACAGGATTTTAAAGGCCAGTATCCACCGCAACTATGGCAACTGTTCATGTCTGAAATGTGGGAGCGCTTCTGCTTCTATGGTATGCGCGGTATGCTCACCGTGTTCATGGTCGATCGCCTGCATCTTACCGACAAGGCGGCCAACCTTCAATATGGTGCGACTCAGGCGTTTGTGTACACGCTGGCATTCGTGGGCGGCCTGTTTGCCGATAAGATCCTCGGCTTCCGCAAATCAGTATTCTGGGGCGGTGCGCTGATGATCCTGGGCAGCTTTATACTTGCCTCATCACCGGAGCACCTTTTCTATATCGGTATCAGTTTCACCATTGTGGGCACAGGATTTTTCAAGCCCAACATCTCCACTATGGTGGGCAGTTTATACAGAGACGGCGACCATCGGCGGGACGCCGGTTTCGGACTGTTTTATTCGGGCATCAACATCGGTGCTTTGTTCGGGGGTATAGTCTGTGTATGGCTGGGTAAATATGTGTCGTGGAATGCAGCATTTGCATGTGCGGGAGTTGTGATGTCGATCAGCCTTCTGATCTTCATTTTTACACAGCGTAACCTGGGTCCTATTGGCCTGCCACCGGTGCCTGCATCTAAAAAAACGATCGATGGTATCCTTGCTAATGAAATGCCGTCTATAGGCGGGCAAGTAAAACCGCGCAAAACGTCTGCAATAACCACTAAAGACATGATGGTTTTTGCTGGCTCACTATTATCCATTCCGCTTATCCTCGTGCTGGTGAGCAAGTCTGAATACACCGATTACTTCATGTATATCGTTGGGCCGCTTACCCTTATTTACATTTTCATTGAAATGTTCAAATACAATGCGGTGGAAAGGCAAAAGCTGATGGCAGCCCTGATATTTATCGTCTTCTCTATTTTCTTCTGGGCGTTTTTCGAACAAGCCGGCGGATCACTGGCGCTCTTCGCAAAAGACAATGTACACCATGCGAAAATAGGCCCGATCAATATGGATCCGAACGTGGTGAATAACGCAGCCAATTCACTGTTTGTGATCCTCTTCAGCCCGCTCGTCGGCCTCCTTTGGCCTTTGCTGGCAAAGAAGAATATTGAGCCTAATACTGTCATCAAGTTCGGGCTTGGCTTTTTGTTTGTGGCACTGTCCTTCTATGTTTTCTACTATTGCCGCTTTTTTGCAGACAATACGGGAATGACCTCGCTGGGCCTTTTTACGTTCGCATACCTGGTAACCACAATAGGCGAACTTTGCCTCTCCCCTATCGGATTGTCACTGATGACGAAACTGGCACCCAAACCTATGCACGGCGTAATGATGGGGATGTGGTTCCTTGCAAGCGCTTATGGCCAATATGCGGCGGGCCTGCTGGGTGCTGGTATGTCGGCTACAAGCGACCACGCAACCTTGATGGATAAGCTGATCTCCTACACAGAAGGCTACAAAATGCTGGCCATTTACGGCCTTATTGCCGGTGTAGTGCTCATCATTGCTTCGCCGCTGATCAGGAAGCTGATGCACGAGGTAAAATAGCACGTTACTTATCAGGTACGGAAGAAAGGATAGAGTTGCGCCCGGGCCGTGTAGTAATTCCTGTGCCCTGCATTCATGAGCAAAAGATAAGCCCCGAGATCTGACAACAGCCAATCTGTCTCCAGCCCTGTATTGCTATACAGGAACACGCGCCTGAAATGGTTTTTTATGGGTATGTGCAGCATCCGGCATACATCCAGCGCATGCGCCAGGGCCTGCTGAACGGCAGTGTCATTTTCAAAACCAAATTCCGGGCGCAACTCACTCACCAGGTGATTCAGTGCTACCCTGGTCTTTGAAAAGTGGCCGAACACATCATCATATGGATCGTAGACACTAAGCATGACGGTTGTTTTTCAGGTTGGCTAATTGGTTGAATAATTCCTTCTCCTTTTCGTTCAGGTCTTTGGGAACAGAGATGCCCACTTTCACATAGGCATCGCCATGAGCGCCCTCCTTTCCATAAACCGGCATTCCTGCTCCGCGGAGCCTGAACACTTTTCCGCTATCAGTGCCGGGAGGTATGTTTATGTTCAGCGCCTTATCTATAAGCTGCACCTGCAGTTTACCACCTAACACGGCTGTGTAGAGGTCTAACGTCTGATCGATGTACAGGTCGTCGCCCTTGCGCTCAAACTGGTTATCTGGCTGCACATGTACCGTGATGTACAGGTCGCCCGCCGGGCCGCCATTGTGCCCTGCACCACCCTTCCCTTTCAGACGCAGCACCTGTCCATCGGCAATGCCGGGCTTCAGTTTCAGATTCAGTTTCTGCCCGTTCACTTCAAATTGCCGTTCAGCCCCATGGAATGCCTCGCGTAAAGAGATGGAGGTCTCGCCACGGTATTCCTGCCCCTGCATAGGCATATTGGCACGTTGCCGCGAATTACCAAACCCGCCGCTGCCGTGACCGAAAATAGATTCAAAAAAGTCGGAGAACTGGCTTTCGTCAAAATTGCCGGAACTGTATTGCTGCCGGCCGCCCTGGTTGGCATATTGCGAAAAATCGAAACCTCCGGGGTCGCCGCCCGACTGGCGATACTGGTTCCAGTTCTCCCCGAGCTCGTCATATTTCTTTCGCTTCTCCGCATCGCCCAGCACATCATATGCCTCGCTGATCTCCTTGAACTTTTCTTCCGCCTTTTTATCGCCGGGATTTTTATCAGGGTGATACTTTACTGCCAGTTTACGGTACGACTTCTTTATCTCGTCTGCCGACGCAGTTTTAGCCACCCCCAATAACTGATAATAATCTTTGTATTCCATGATCATTAATGGAATGCACCAAAGGCATGCCAATGTAAATAATGGCGCGATCGCTCATTGATTTAATGACTCAATGGCTGGTTTTATTGATCAAATAAGACAATATGGCAACTGATCAACAATGGTTTATTGACTCAATTGAGTTATTGAGCCACTGAGTCCTGCTCCGAGTGGACATTCAGCCACCAAACCACTGAGTCATTCAGCCATTGAGCCATTACGCATTGAAATTGGTATTACCAATTTCAACCCCGACCATACTTCGTCAACGGCACACACTTTTATATCAACCAACCCGTTTGCAAGCGCTGTTTCCCGCACAAGGCTCTCGGTCACATCAGTTACTACCTTCGATGCCTTCTTGGGCCACGATACCCATATCATACCATCCGGAACCAGCTCGTCCCTGAGCAGCGGCAACAGGGACAATAGCTCTTCGGCGTCACGTGTAAAAAAATGTATGAAATTCTTAGCCCCGGCCTTGGCTGTGGCACGCTTCACTTTTGGTAGGTCGCTGAATAATTCAAAATAATGATCCGGCTCGTTGATCAACCGGATAACAAAACCGTCTTTTATACCGAGCTTCTTTGCCAGTGGTGCCTGAGAATAGCCTGCCATGTGACCTGATTTTTCATCAAAGATAAGGGCCATAAAAAAGGCCGCAGATGCGGCCCTTTTCTCAATGAAAATTTGTTCTATTGTTTGCCTTTCTTGCCATTAAAACGATAGCCAATGGAAAACTGCAGGGAAGGGCTCTTGTAAAGCTGGCCAGACACATATTTGCCGCCTGCGCCCTTTACATTATCCCACAGCCCTTGTGTGTTGCGGAAGTCGAGACTTACGTTATCAGATACCTGGAAGCTGAAACCACACAGGTAACCAATACCCCAACGCGAATCAAAATCGGTGGCACTGAGCGATGGTGCACTCTTTTGGCCCGGTGCCGGGGTATTTACCAGGCTCGTAGCCAGCGGCTCGGCCCCGGTGTTTATACCCAATGCATATGCCAGATTGAAACCCGCATAAAAATTGAACTTATTCACGCAATACCTTACCGACAGCGGCAACTCAAAACTGTGCAGTGTTGAGAAACTGTAGGTATTGGTAACAGAGTCATTCTTGGCATAGTCAACGTACTTATCATAGATAGCAAAGTTGTTGTTGCTGCGGTTGAAGTATTTCACTTCAGCCATAAAGCTCCACTCCTCGTCCAGCACAAACAGGCCGGTAACGCCAAACTGGAAACCCCTGAAACTGCTTGGACCAAAGAATGTACCGTTGAGGCCGAATGTGAGACCGGGTGCAAACTGAATGCCGTCGATCTTATACTTCACATCGTTAAATGCTTCGCTCAGTTTCTGTGCTGTGCTCAGGCCGCTCTTGTTCCCTGTGTTGGCCTTCAGGTTATCCATTGCCTGGTTGCCTGCCGGTTTCAAAGGATCTATAGCACTGCCTGCACTCTTAGATGCGGCTGCAAGTGCCTTCGGATCGGCAGGTTCTGAAGCGCTTTGCGAGCTGCCTGCTGCCGCAATGCGGTTGGCCGTGTGTGCTGCGCTGCTGCTGCCTTCCTCCGTTACTATTTCATCTGAAATGGTATCCATAGTTGCCCTGTGGATGTCGGCTGAAGGGCCTTCAAGACGCTGGCGGATGATGATCTTCTGGATAGTTTTCTTCTCGCGGGCAACGGTCACTGCCGGTTCCTCACTTACAGCGCCGCCGGTATTACTTATGCCCGCACCTTTATGAGCGGGTGCACTGCTGGTAATAGCCTTATCTGCTGCAACATTGCCGGTAGCCCCGGTCCCTGCCAGGTGACGATGCGCCGGGTGAGTGGTTACTGCCATTGCCGGAATTGCATCAGCGCCTTCGGTCTTAGCGGCCGTATGGTGCTGCTGATGGTGCGTGCCAGCATTATCTGCCGCAACCGTGTGAGCAGTAGCTGAGCCGTGATGTTCACTGCTGTTTGCTGAAGGGCTGGTATGAGCAGGCGTATTTGTCTTAACAACAGCCGGAGACAGAGCCCCTGCTGGTGTAATATGCTGCAAGGCCACACCTTCATTTTTTACTGGTGCCACCGATTGTTTAGCGATTACGCCCGGCGCAGTCTTTTCCATCTTTATCGCATCGCGGTTCATCCTTTCAGTTGATGCTGTTGCATTACTGAGATCGCCTCCCGGCATGCTGTTTTTCGAATCAGCAGCAGTTGAGCCGGAGCCACCGCCCTGGCCGGCAGCATGATGTGCATGTTTGTGCATTGATCCGGAAGCCGTGTATGAGCTATGTTCAGCGCCCGAAGCCGCACCAGGAGTTGTTGCCTTTGTCAACGATGCAGCGCTGTGTAAAGCCAAATGCGCCGGATGATCGTGACTGCCTGAGCCGGCAGCAGCACTGGCAACAGCGTTGCCTGCGCTTAAAGAATGAGCAGATGTAGTGTTGTTGGTATGTGCTGTAGTATTTGAGTGATCGTTATTATTTTCTGAATGGTTATTGTCGGATGATGAATTGGATGCAACCACAGCAGTTGAATTAGGATCGCTGTGCCGGGTTGCATGGTTGTATTGCGCTGTGCTTACCGGTTTCCCCGTGTGTTGCACACCCCCATCGGCCGCTGGCTGTTCGCTGGCGTCAGCCTTCAGAGGCGATGCAGCTGAACGCAGGGAAGCCGAAGACGCCGCATTTGCAGCCGTGCCTGTGGCAACAGATGCTATGCCCGCGCCATCGCGGTAGGCCGTATACTTATAGCTGCCAAAAGAAACTGATGCCAGCAATGCGGCAACACCTACATAGGTGAATACGCGGCGCCAGTAAAAGCCCGCAGGCCTGCGGCGATCGTCCTCATCAAGCAATTCTTTCATCCGCAGCCAGGCTCCATCCCGCTCACGCTCCTCTCCGCCGCCTAACCGCTGTTTGAACAGCTCGTCAATGTTAATAAGGTTATTATCCATATGGATAAATTTTGTGTTTTACGCTTTTATGTGCAATCCTAATTTCTCTATTTTATCCTTCAACTGCCGTCGTCCTTCAGACAAATGCCATTTGGAGGTCCCTTCGCTGATGCCCAGTATGCCGCCGATCTCCTTATGCGTGAATCCGTCCATCACGTACATGTTGAATACTGTTCGTGTCGCATCCGGCAATCCCTGCACCAGCTTCAAAAGCTGGTCGTAATACAGCTTGTCCGCATGGTCCTTGTGCACCAGTTCATCCTTCTCCACCAGCACCACCTTTTCGTTGTAGCGAATGTTCTGCTTCACATAGTCAGAAACCGCATGAAAGATGATCTTGCGCAGCCAGCCTTCAAAAGAACCCTGAAAATTATATTGGCTGAGCTTCTGAAAAGCTCTCAGATAGCCATTGTTCATGACCTCCTCCGCCTGCATCTCCTGGTCAATATACCGGCGCACCATAGCCATCATCCTTGGGTAAAAAAGCTTATATAACTTCTCCTGCGAGCTGCGCTCATTTCTAAGGCAACCCTGGATCAGTAATTCCAGCTCACTCACCTGGCTTGTAGCGTTATATGCCAAAGCTATCGACAACTATAGTTGGTTATTAAATACTTATGAACAATAAGACCAAATACCTCCCCGAATGGTTGGGTAAAGGGTGCGAATTGATACTAAATTAACGAAAATCGGGGTAAAATGGAAACGGAAATAACAATCAAAAATTTTGGATATATGCTTCATCATCCTTAATTTCGGTAAACCCACTTATGAAAACTGTAATATACCCCAAACTTTTCCTTCTGGAATTTCTTTCTCTTTTCGCATTGCGGTGATTGAAACCCTCTTTCTTCGCATTACACCAATTTCAAAATTCTTAAACTGTAAATTTTATGAAAAGAATAATCATATACCTGAGTGCAATGCTTGCATTTTTCCCGGCGCTTGCACACACAACAAAAAATACTGCATCAGCAGCCCAATGGCACTTTAATGGCAGAGTTACAGAATCAAGTTCTGACTGCGAAGATTGGGCATTAAATATCATCTCAACCTCGAAAAAGGAATATATATCATGCGGCTATATTAACAGCGGCAAACAACGACCAAGTTTTTGCAAACTAGACCATAACGGAAAGCTCGTGTGGCAAGAAAAAGTCACCACTGCAAATGGCCCCACATCGACATCGCAAGTTGCAATCGACCCGGGTGCATACGCACTAACTTGGCAGGTTGTTAGCGCACCAGATGGCTACGCCGCTGCCGGCTATATCACGTTAGGGTCCAATAGACAACTGTTAGTCGTAGAGTTTGATGACAACGGTAATTTTTTAAACAATACACCGACGATCGTAAATCTGCCAAGCACATTTGGATCCTATTCTGCTATAAACAGCCCCTATTGCACAACAATTGCGATAGACCCGGATTACAACAGTATCAGGCATATTTTAATCGGCGGGAGCGTAACAGCCAAAGATGTTGGGGGGACCTCCTTTCAGCCAGCTTTTATTTCGAAAGTTGCTTTTACTGGCAGCCTGATGGCTGTCCCTTCGGGTGCAGGTAATTTCTTTGTGCAAGGTTTTAATGGTGGTAATGGCGAGGTAAACAGATTTGAAAAAATCGTGTGTCAGCCAACTACATCAGGCTACAATGTTTTTGCTTCAGGATATCGTGCAGTATCTGGTGATATGGCTACAGTCCCAACTTTGACTCCTGGTGTGAACATGACAGTTTACAACAAGGATATTTGGGTAATTGGGCTAAAAAATGACTTAGCTTCTGTAGTCTTTAGTAAAACATTCAGCAAGCCAGACTTAACCGGCATCATCCACAATGATATCGGCCATTTTACAGCGCGTAATTTCGATGCCGCGTCCGGTGCAATAAAGGCAGTGGATGATATGGCTGCTCCCACCACGTTTGAGGTATCCGAGGGCATAACGGCTGCGTTAAATTCGCAAAACAATATGGATGAAAGAGGAGAAGATATGATTCTAACACGTGACAATAATCTTGCTTTGACAGCTTTCGTAAATAATATCCACTTAGCTACTAATGATGGCAATGGTGAATTTCTTGTTGACCCTTCAACATCGACCGTAGGGACTGGAGACCCTTATGGCGAGTATCGCGACCAGGATGGATACCTGATCAAACTAAAATCTGCTGATGGCACTATGATCTTCAACAAAAATATCGGGCACTTTAGCGGAAGTGATTATAGAATCCACTTAACACAGGATAACTTTGGGCGCTATATAATTGCAGGATCAACCGCTGACAATTATGACAACTCTTACAATTTGCCTGATCAGATAGATGAACATGCCGAGAACTCTTATTTAATATGCACGGGTGACGATGCAAGTGACAACATATGGGAGCGAAGTTTTACTGCCTTTGACAGCAGACAAACAGCAGGAGAAGATTGTTTCTGTGGTTTTGGCATCTGCTCAACCGCTGATGATGGTTTTATGATATGCGGTAACAACGATAATAACAATGATGATTGGTCGATAACCAAGTTTGCTCCATTTCAGCAAAATATATCGCTGCCAACAGGCGTGTATGAAACTTTCGGTTTAAGCGCCCCTCCGGATATTCATACCGTAAGTGGCACTGAGACCTGGACGGGAACAAAGACAATCGCATCCAAGATCGTAGTTCCTGCTGGCGCAACACTCAACATCAACAATGCGGACATCTATTTTGCGCAAAGCGACAGAATGTGGGACTATTTTAACTTTCCGAGTCAGGGTGCAGGTGCCAATCAGGGAATTGGTATATACGTTGAACCTAAGGGCAGGTTGAATATAAGTAGCTCCACACTGCAGGAAATCTCATTTTACTCAGGCAGCGCAACAATAGAAAGAGGTATGTGGGACGGCATCGTGGTTCATGGCGATCCAACTCACACATGCATACCCGCTAACCAGGGAACGGTAAAAATTACCGGAACTGCCACAGCACCTTCAATTATCCAGGAAGCACGCTACGGGTTGTACGTTTCGGACAACTACCGTGGTTTTGAAGAAGAATATGCATCAGCACCATCTTCCACCAGCGCATGCGATGGCTATACCACCTCCAGCCGCTACAATGGATATGCCACACAAGGCGGGGGCTACGTAACTACAAACTATACCAATTTCCAGAATTGCCGCTACGCCGCTAACTTCCAGAATTATCCCAACTTCTCCAACCCAAGCACTTTTAACGTAAGCAACTTTAATTGCGATGCCAGTGGTATGGGCGATATTTGTTTTTATACAGATGGGTCGGGAAACCTTCAGTGCACTAATGCCTATATCAGCGACTGGAATGTTCATGGTCTAAAATTTACCGACAATACGTTCACCTGCGATCCATCGTTCGCTCCCGCCGCCAGGCCTATTGGCATTACCGGGTCTGACGCAGGCATGTATATTACGCGCAACTGCACACCAGATATTAGCGGAGGTTGCTCATCCTCGGGGCCGGGCAACAGTTTTTCTAACCTTGCTGTTGCCACCTCATTTGGCTTCTCACCAGCTACTACTTATAGTGTAAGAATCGTTTACAACACGTTCGACAACTGTGGTTATGGCACGCGGGTAAATGGCTCTCAGAATGGGCTTATTATTCAGAACAATAACTACATGACACCGGGTATCTGGGGACCTTATGGCAGCCCGGCGGCCTTGCTCGCTTACCCAACGCATGTAGGTGTGCTACTGACAGGCTGCCATGGCTATGATGTATCTGAAAATACATTTGATAAATGCAGCGGCTGCGGCACCTACTTTAGCTGGGTGGGGACACAGGATATTGACGTGAACAACAACCACACAAAAAACGACCTGATCAACCAGAATGTTTTTAAAAACACGTGGCAAGGCTCATGGGCTTATGGGGTAAACGGTTCTACAATGCCAGATATTGGCTTGCAATTTCATTGTAATCAGTACAGCGCTCAATACAGCATAGGGCGTGCATCCAATGCTATTGGCGGAGGAACAGCATCACCGGGGACAATCAAATATACTCAGGGTTCTTGCGGGTCATCCACATCACCTGCGGGCAACGAATTCTTCCTTGCCTGTGGAGGCCCCACTATGCAAACACATTTGTATGCCGATGGCGGGGTGACACAAAACGTTGTCTATAGCAGTAGCCAAAGTACTGCTCCTTTCTTCCCTGGAACAACCTCTGGATGTAGCAATGTTCATTACGGCGTTATTAGCTGCGATTTCATTGATCCATTCTCAACAACGTGCCCACCACCATCCGAATATCTGGACCGGGACGGTAGCTCAATGGGACCAGGCACACTGGCTGCACTTAGCGACTTGAGTACGCTGGATTCAATTATACCAACCATTACCGATACTGCTCAACTTGCCGCTTTGCAGGCCCAGCACGACCTGGATGTGGCCTGGGTTGTCCGCTACTACAATATGGTGGAAGACTTTTCCGATGCAGGCGACCTGCTTACCGGATACGGCATGTATGATGAAGCCATTCCTTTTTACCTGCAGAGCGGCCGTGTGGACGATGCCAGCAAGGCCCTGGGCAGCATGCCCACCGGCACAGATGAACAAAGCCTGCAGGCTTACTTGTATGGGCTGAATGTATCGCTCACTAGTGCCGGGCAAACATGGCTGGACCTTGGCGCAGATGATGTCAGTTATATAAGCACACTACCCCAGCTATGGTCTCAGGGGGGCACAACTGCAAGCACCATCAACGAATTGTTAGGTACGGGGCAAACATTCTGGCCGCTGCCACAAATGGACAGTGCCATGCTGGCAATGGAGCAGGACAGTACCCTGTTTACTTTTGATAGTGCGACTTTTTCAGACTCAGGTGGCATGCGCAGGATACAGCCTGCAACGGCAGCTTATACGGCAAACACTGTTTTTTCAGTTTTCCCCAACCCTAATTATGGTAACTTTACCGTAAGCACCTCAATTGCGGGCAGGTTTAGCTTGTACACAACAGATGGACGCTGGATAACTGACTATGAAATTGCAACTGGCACTAACGAACAACAATTGCCACAATCACTTTCACCAGGCATATACATGGGCGTTTTCAGACCGGCTGACGGCAGCTTGCAAAAAACAGTGAGGTTGGTTTATGAGCCTTAAATTCCTGAAATGAAAAAGATAACGATTTTAATTTTAGCAATGGTTGTGGCTCTGGCCACACCATTGCTTTCTTATGCCCAATATTTTCAACGGCTCATAGATTTTGATAGCACCTATGATTGGGGGTTTGACATCATCAGGCAAAGCAGTGGTAACCTATTCGTTATCGGCTCATCAAACTACTATGGAGCTCCCGTTTTTACCACAATGACCACTTTGAATGCAGATGGAACTATTGTAGTGAACAAAAAGTGGTTAAAAGCCAACAATGACGACGAGTATGTTAGCAAACCCGGCTCTTATTCACAAACCTTCGATGGCAACTATATTATCCCATTAGGAATACAACAATCGAGCCCATTTAGAAGTTCTGCTGCAATGGCTAAAATAACCCCGATAGGCGATACTTTATTCGTAAAAAGGTACACTGATACTTCTGTTAACTTCGACGGTGTTTTTTGCTCTGCAATAACGGGTAATAACCGCTACATGATAGCCGGCTTTCGGGAAAATGATACTATCCCCAATTCGTTTATCGGCCTTGTCATCTGCACTGACAGCCTCGGAGATACATTATGGGCGAAGACTTATCAGAAATCCGGCTTGCCTTGCCAGGTCACCTCCATCGTCTCACTTCCAAATGGCGGTGCTGTTTTAGGGGCAATCGTTATGATCTATTATGTTACGCCGGTCACGGCCTACTATTACTCTCTTAATGTACCCTGGTTCATTACTATTGATTCGCTGGGCAATATTGTGAAAGACACGGTTTATGATGGCCCTTACGGCGGCGGCGGTATATTAGGCAACACCATCTATAAAGACGCAAACGGAGGGTATTTTCAGACAGCAGAGTTAAGCTACATTTACACTGACTACCCGGATGATGTAAATAACTTTCCTGATTACATTGCTCATCTGGATACCAATTTCAGAATGACCTGGTTTTTGGAACTGCAATATGATACTGCTATCGGCCACCGTCTCCCCTGGCAGGTAAAACAATTGGATGATGGTAATATTCTTCTTGTTGGTGATGACGCACTTTTTTACGCCCCCTCAGATGTCGGCTGGATGGCAAAGGTTTCGGCAACAACGGGCGAGCTGCTATGGACACACCAGTATTTCAGTGACAGCAGCAACTGGTCCTACCTGCGCGATGCGGTAGAACTACCTAACCACAACATTATTGCCGTAGGCAAAAGCTATAACGATACCCTGCCGCCCTGGCATGTGCCCATTGGCGATATATGGCTGGTAGGTGTGGATAGCAATGGCTGCGAAATAGCCGGCTGCGGCCCCGATACCTCCCTGCTGGGTGTGGTGCAGCCCGCACAGGTAGCCACTGAAATAAAGCTATACCCCAACCCCACTACAGGCACATTTACCCTGCAATGCCCCATTGATGGCGCATTGCTGCTGTATGCACCGGATGGCCGGATGGCGGCCCAATACACCATACACCCCGGCGCCAACGAACAGCAATTGCCACAATCACTATCACCCGGCATATACATGGGCGTTTTCAGGCCGGCTGACGGCAGCCCGCAAAAAACAGTGAGGTTAGTTTATGAGCCTTAAGAGATAACATGAAAAGAACGTCTTTTATTCTGATTGTCGTGGTGCTGACACTGTTAGCGCCACGGCATTCTTCTGCCCAGTATTTCCAACAGTTTCACGATTTTGACAGTTCATTTGACTGGGGATATGATATAATATCAAAGGCAGATGGCAATTTGTTGATTTTAGGAACCTCAAGTCTGCCACTTCCATATCCGTTTATAAATACCAGCATCACCCTGTCTTCGGATGGCAGTACGATATTGAGCAAGAAGGATATTCGGATAGATAGCGTGGGTGTTTTCATAAATAAACCGCACAGTTTTTCGATAATTGACGACAGCGACTACATAATACCATTAACACTGCAATGTGGTTATCCACTACGAAGTTTCGCTGGGGTTACGAAAATTACGCCGTCGGGTGATACTCTTTTTTTGAGAAAATACACAGATACATCAGTGAATTTCGAAGCACTTTTGGGCTCAGCCACATCACCGAATAGAAACTTTTTTTGCGGATACAGGAAATCAAATTCAGACACTTTGGGCTATTCCTACTCGGGCCTGCTAATAGCAACAAATAATTTAGGTGATACAATTTGGACTAGAACATATCGTAACGGATCAATTCCTTGCTGGATTACCTCAATTGTAACACTACCAAATGGAGGAGCTGTCCTTCAAGGTATGGTTATTCATTATTCATTTACGCCCATTTGTGAATTTGAATATTCTATTAATAATCCTTGGTTTATTACCATTGATTCTTCAGGAAACATAGTCAAAGACACTGTTTACGAAGGCCCTTACGGTGGCAACAATTTACCCATGCTTTACAGGGATCCGAATGGCGGTTATATTCAGACTGGTGAATTGGGATATATTTACACTTGTTACCCTCAAGACCCAATTAATTTTCCGGATTATATAACCCATCTTGATACCAACTTTAATTTTAATTGGTTTCTCCAATTAGATTATCATGAAAATAGCGGATGTGGTCACAGATTGATAAGTAATGTCAAAACGCTGCACGACAATAATTTCTTGCTAATTGGTGATGGCGCAATTGATAGTTTACCGCTATCTAAAGGTTGGTTGGCAAAAGTTTCATCATCGGGAGAACTCTTGTGGACACATGAATATTATAGCGACCTGTCAAAGCAAGCCTATTTGAGAGATGCAACAGAACTTACAAATGGTAACATTATTGCCGTTGGTTCGACGTTCAATGATACGCTACCTAGTTGGCATAGTGGCGGCGATATATGGCTGGTAGGCGTGGACAGCAATGGCTGCGAAATAGCCGGCTGCGGTCCGGATACTTCGCTGCTGGGTGTGGTGCAACCCGCACAGGTAGCCACTGAAATAAAGCTATACCCCAACCCCACCACAGGCACATTTACCCTGCAATGCCCCATTGATGGTGCCCTGCTGCTGTATGCACCGGATGGCCGGATGGCGGCCCAATACACCATACACCCCGGCACTAACGAACAGCAATTACCACGCTCATTATCACCAGGCATATATATTGGTGTTTTCAGGCCCGCTGACGGCAGCCCGCAAAAAACAGTGAGGTTGGTTTATGAGCCATAGTGCTGCCGGGAAAAAGGATAGACGCCTGAATTGAACCACGATGCTGAAAACGCGGCTGCTACAGATCCCGGTATAATGACAAAAAATTATCTCGTGTTGCTATGGTATGTTAGCACACGTGTCCCGGCAAGCAGCATACCGAAGCCGGTAAACAAAAATAGCCGGTACCTGGTGGTACCGGCCATTATATAGATCATCGCAAATTACTTTACTTCAGCAACCAGCTTCTTGAAAGACTCAGGCTCATTCATGGCCAGGTCAGCCAGCACCTTACGGTTCAGCTCTATGCCTTTCGCAGACAGCTTGCCCATGAACTCAGAATAGCTCATGCCTTCTTCGCGAACGGCTGCATTGATACGTACGATCCACAGGCTGCGGTATTCGCGTTTCTTCAGTTTGCGGCCTACATACTTGTAACCCAGACCCTTTTCCAGGACGTTCTTGGCTACTGTAAACACGTTTTTACGCTTGCCGTAAAAACCCTTGGCCTGCTTTAATATTTTCTTCTTTCTCGCGCGAGATGCTACTGCATTTACTGAACGTGGCATATCTTATTATTGATAACTGTTAACTTAAAATTGTTTATTGCACCGGGCAAATTAATTCATACCGAGCAGGTGCTTCACCATTGGCTCGTTGCTTGGGTGTACCAGGCCGTGCTGGCGCAGATGGCGCTTGCGGGTCTTTGACTTCTTGGTCAAAAGATGGCTTTTGAACGCTTTATACCTGCGGATCTTACCAGAACCTGTTACTTTAAATGTCTTTTTCGCACGTGAATGCGTTTTTATCTTTGGCATGGTATTCAAAAAATTTGGGACTGCAAAGGTAAACTATTTTTCAATTGATTATTGAAAATGATGGTGCGATATTTATATTTTTTTTATCCACATAATTATCGGCCTCACCCTGGCACAGGGCGCAAATTTATATTAAATATTATCAACTATTTCGCCGCAGTTTTTACCAACCATAATCATTGTGTAATTTTACGGTTAGCAACAACGAAAAATGGCCATACTCAGATTCAGGGTTTATTGGGAAGAAGACGACCTTACCTACCGCGATATTGAAATTCAGGGACACCAGACTTTTTCAGATTTTAGCAATTGCATCATAAAAGCATACGAATTTGACGGCAAGCATGCCGCCTCCTTCTACGAAAGCAATGAAAAATGGCAGCGCGGACGGGAGATAAGCTCAGAAGTGCTGGTGAACAAGAAAGACGCCCCTGCCCTCTCTATGGTCAAAACCCCGGTATCGGCACTGGTGACCATGCCCGACCAGAAATTCATATATGTTTATGACCCGGCCAAAAAATGGACATTTCTTGTTGAACTGACCAATGTGAGCCGTGACGAAGTGTTCAAACGCGTTTATCCATTCATACTCCGCAAAGAAGGCGTAGCCCCTGCCCAATATGGCATAAAGGGCGTTAACCCCGACAAACTGGTGGAAATTGAGGAGAAATATGACCTGGGCACCGATGAAATGGCCGAGGGTTATGGCGATGACAGCGATGGCAGCAGCTTCAGCGGCGGGGCCGAAGAAGGCGGCAGCAGCGAAGGCGGCGCAGAAGAGTTCTAGATCTCAATAAGCATTTTGGCAGCCACCCAAAAGAAAGCGATCATTATACTGGGCCCCACGGCAGTGGGCAAAACGGCTATTGCAATAGCCGTGGCTGAGGCGCTGCATACTGAAATTGTTTCGGCCGACAGCCGGCAATGCTACCAGGGCATGCCCATCGGCACCGCGCAGCCGTCGGCTGAGGAACGGGCCATGGTGGAGCACCATTTTATTGCTGAGTATCCGGTGACCACCCACTTAACGGCTGCCGACTACGAAACCATTGCGCTTGACCATCTTGCCAATATATTTTATGCGCACAACACTGCCGTTGTCTGCGGCGGCACAGGCCTCTACATCAATGCACTTTGTAACGGCCTCGATGAGATGCCCGAAGTTGACCGGGACGTGGAAGCAGCCATCAACGAACAGTACCGGGCTGAAGGGTTGGCCTGGCTGCAGGCTGCGGTGAGCAGGGAAGACCCGGAGTTTTATGCAGCGGGAGAACAACAAAACCCGGCGAGGCTGCTGCGGGCATTGATTTTCAAACGCTCCACCGGCGAGAGCATCACTGCCTACCGCTCTGGCAACAAAAAGCAGCGGGATTTTACCATCATCAAAATAGGACTGGAACTGCCCCGCGACCTGCTGTATGCGTGCATCAACCAGCGTGTGGAACAGATGATGAACAACGGCCTGCTGGAAGAAGTGAAGGCCCTGCTCCCCTACCGGCATCTGAAGAACCTGCAGACCGTAGGTTATTCAGAATTATTTGAACACCTGGATGGCAAAATGAGCCTGCAGCAAGCCGTAGACAAAATAAAACAGCATACCCGCAACTATGCTAAGAGGCAGATGACGTGGTTCAGGAAGGATGCGGAAATAAAGTGGTTCAACGCCGGGGAGCGGAATGTGGCTGCAAAGATCATCGACTTCATCAACAACTAAGTCGCTTTGACAATTAGGTCAACTTATATTAACTTGCTTATTAATAAATAAGTTCAATGAACAAACTTTTTTCTAGCCTGGTATTGTTAGTCGCATTGCTGACAGGTATTTCTGCATCTGCAGAATTCAACAGGCATCGGTCTCACAAACCTGTAAACAAAACCACCACTGCAGATCCGGCAGAGAATAACTATGACGTGCACTACCTCAAATTCAATCTGCATGTTACGGATACATCCGTTTATGTGGCGGGCGACGTAGCGACGACGGCGATGGTAGTTTCGCCAACCGGCATGGGCAGTTATGTATTTGAGCTGGACACAACGCTCACCATAGACTCCGCCAAAATTGACGGCACACCGGTTTCCGTTACGGGCACGGGTGTTGTGCGCACCATATCGCTGCCGGTAATGCTGGCTACAGGCACTTCGTTCACCTCGCACATTTACTATCACGGTATGCCGCCGGGCGGCAGCGGTTCCTTCTTTAATGGCATCACTCATATGGTCACATCAGGCGGCACAAACGTGGTGTTCACCGTAAGCGACCCTTATGTAGCTATGAACTGGTGGCCCGCCAAGCAAAACGTCGACGACAAAATAGACTCTGTAGATATGCTGGTGACCGTGCCGCCCGGCGTTGTTGACGGTAGCAATGGCGTATTGCTGGGCGTGGATTCAACTACTAACCCCGGCTCGTGGACCTACCACTGGCACACGAATTACAAGATAGACTATTACCTCATTTCCATTGCGGTAGCCCGGTATGCCGAATACAAAAGTTATTGTCATTTTAGCGGCAGTACGGACTCCGTGCTGATTCAAAATTTCTTTTTGGACACAGCAACTTTCAACCCGCTCTATAAGTCCAACTTCGACAGCATAGGGCTGTTCCTCGATTATTTCTCTTCTCTGTATGGACGTTATCCTTTCTGGCAGGAGAAATATGGCGTTTGCTATACCACACTGCCCGGCGGCATGGAACATCAGACCATGACCACTATCGGCGTACCCAACACCTACATCATAGCTCACGAAATGTGCCATCAGTGGTTTGGCGACCACGTTACGTACCGCACCTGGGGCGATGTGTGGCTGAGCGAGGGTTTTGCCACATTCTCCGAGCAACTATTCCTCGATCATTTCTGGAGCCCGGCGGCGGCGCGCACACACCGGCAGCAATACCTGGCCAATGTATTGTCGCGGCCATGCGGCAGGCTATATGTCAACGACACTACCACCAGCGACAGCCTGTTTTACGAGCCCACGGTATATGCTAAGGGGCAGGCTGTGGTCACCATGCTGCGCTACATAGCACCGTCTGACAGCGTATTCTTCGCTGCATTGCGCACCTACCAGCAAAACTTTGCTTTCGGCCTTGCCAGCACTGCCGATCTGCAATCGGTTTTTGAGGCAGCATACGGCGTGCCTTTAGATACCTTCTTCAACGAATGGGTCTATGGCAGCGGCTACCCCACTTACAAGGTCTATTGGAACCAAAGCGGCAGCAATGTTTATTTGCGCCTCGTGCAAACGGCTTCCTGCACCAGTACGCCGCTGTTCAGCACCCCGCTTGAACTGCAATTGCAAGCCGGCTCGGTGGATACAACTTTCCGTATTTACAATTATTCCGACACGCAGAATTATACATTTACGTGGTCTCAGCCTATGACCAACGCGGTGCTTAACCCGGATATACTCACCATTTGCAAGACGGTGGGCCTGCCGCAGCACGACCCTACGCTTGGCATCGGCAGCACCCTTACGCCGCTGAAATTGCAGGTAGTGCCTAACCCTACCCCCAATAACTGGGAACTGCTTAATGCACCTGGCGGAATGGATATTGAACTATGCGCGCTGGACGGCCAGTTGCTGTGGAGTGGCAAAAGCCACGCAGGAACCACAGTGATACCGGCGGCCGGCCTGGCTGCGGGCAACTACCTGCTGCGCCTGAACGATAATGGACAACTCACCGATATAAAAGTAACCCACTGGTAAAGCGCTCGAAATATTTAGTCTTACTGATGATCGCATTTGCCGGCCCGGTCGCGCTCCGTGCGCAGCAGGCAATATTTGTGGGGCAGGTTACCGTGAAGGGTGGCGATGCATACACCTATGAACTGGTTTTTACACGACAGGGAACACACATCTCCGGCTTCTCTATAACCGATTTGCAGGGCCCCGGCGAGACAAAAGCCAGCATCACCGGAGAGATAGACACGGTGAAGGAAAAGCTGACATTCACAGAGAACAAGATCCTTTCTACCAAAGACAAGAGCGTTACTTTTTGCATGCTCCGCGGGCAGCTATCCTACGGCCGCTCCCACAAGATCACAACGCTTAAAGGAACGTTCACCGGCTATGCACAGGATGGCAAAACACAATGCGGCACCGGTAAAATAAAGCTGGCCAGCGCTCAGGAGCTAATGACCCGCATACTGGCCATAAAAGAAAAAGATACGGCCACCCGAACACCACAACCCGCCAAAACCGCGCCAACCGGGGAGGTGGCAGTAGATCATCAAAGCAAACAGGTGCTTCCCGGTAACACCCTTAAACTATATTGCCCGCAACCACATATCGACATAGAAATATGGGACGACAAGATCATTGACGGAGATGTAGTAACGCTGACCTATGGCAACCAACTGCTGCTGAGTAGTTATACCATCACCGCGCAGCACAAAAAGCTATCGGTTGAACTGACCGGCGACCAGGAGGTATTGAAAGTGATCGCAGTCAATGAAGGAGCGGAGCCTCAGAATACCGCACGCATCCGCATCACCTCCGGCACAGAAGTATATGACGTAGATGCCACTACTACTATGGGCAAGGATGTATATATAGTACTACAAAAGCAGAAGTAGTTCCCCTTATCTACGCCACCATATAATTGCACAGCTTGAACAGCATGCGCGCACCGGTCACTGCATCTATGCTTTCGCTGGAATGGTCGCCGCAGGAAACCTCGTTCAAATCGAACCCAATGATCTCCCTGCCTGAAGCGTGCAGCATACGGAACAGGTAAAATATTTGCTCTGATTCAAAGCCGCCCGGTACGGGTGTGCCGGTATTCGGACACAGCTTAGGGTCCAGTCCGTCAATGTCAAAACTGATGTACACCTTTTGCGGCAGCGTTGCTATCACCTGCTCGCAGATCTGCTTCCAGGTAGTGCCTTCAAATTGCTGTGCCTTTATATCGCGGTCAAAAAAAGTAGTAATGCGGCCATCGCTCTGCTGTATCATTTGCAGCTCTTCCTCGCAATAATCGCGTATGCCCACCTGCACCAGTTTCTTCACCTGCGGCACCTGCTGCAGCACATTATACATAATAGATGCATGCGAATAAGTAAAGCCCTCATAAGCTATGCGCAGGTCGGCATGCGCGTCTATCTGCAATATCCCGAAATCCGCATGACGGTCGGCCAATGCCTTGATGAAGCCAAGCGGCGTACTGTGGTCGCCGCCTATCAGGCCTACCTTTTTCCCCCTCTTCAGCAAGCCGGATGTCATTTCATACACCCAGTCGCGCAGCATTACCCCACCCTCGTTTATCTCGCGCATTTTGTCGCTGAGCTGCGCATTGTCGGCAACATTGCCTCCCTCTATCAGGTAGGCGATGATCAGCTCTGCACACTGGCGGAGGTAGTCGCTTTTGGTGCGGATGTTCTTGTCCACCGGCAGCATGTAAAAGCCTTTCTTCCAGCCATCAATAATATCCGGGTCATAGAGATCCACCTGCATGGCGGCGTCAAAAATACAATCGGGGCCACGCGCTGTGCCCGCTCGGTAAGAAACGGTCACCTCCCACGGCACGGGCAGCAACACCAGCGATGCGTCCTCCTCGCCAAAGGGCAGGCCAAAAATATTATTGTCCTTAAGTCCTACGGAATTAGGGTCGAAATGAGACAGGTCTGTCATGAAGAAATAGCTAATAGAAAATAAACGGTTGCATTAATAGAGCATGCAGTTCCACACCTCACCGGCTACGGTAGAATCGTAGTTGGTGCACTGTGTGCTGGCATCGCTCTTGTATTCAAAACCCAGGTCCTTATTCAGCATTACCTTGTTGTTGTAAGAACACTGGCAATGGTATTCCTTTTTGCACGATGCAAAGAATACAGCGCCGGTAGCGGCCAGCAGCAAAGAAGCTTTGATGATCTTTCTCATTGGTTTCATTTGAAATAATAAACTTCGGTTACACAGCGGCTTTTTTATAGCTGCGGGTTTATTATCATTGCATCAAAAATAAGTTTTTCAACCCAAGTAAAAAAGCCCCTCCGGCACACTTATGCTCCGCATTCTGAATGCTTCGGTTCCAGATATTCCCCTTATCCGCACACTTACCATGCAGGTATGGCCCCAAACCTACGTGCCCATTATCGGCGAAACACAGGTTGCTTATATGCTGGACAGGTTCTATTCAGAAGCATCTCTGCTCGACCAGATGACCCTCCGGCAGCACCAGTTCATCATTGCCTGTGAGGATGATGTACCCGTCGCTTTTGCCTCTTATGGCCGTATTGGCCCCGACACGTTCAAGCTGCACAAGCTATACGTTTTGCCGCAGGTGCAGGGCAAGGGAGTGGGCCGCAGCCTGGCAGATCATATTGTTGCTGCCATAAAAGAAGCTGGCGCCGATTGGCTGCTGCTCAATGTCAATATTCACAACCATGCTGCCATGGCATTTTATGAGCGCACAGGCTTTGTCCATTTCCGCTCTGAGGATATTGATATAGGTGACGGCTATTTTATGAACGACCACGTCCTGCGGAAGCCGGTCCGCTAACCAACCCTGTTGCGCAAAAATTCCCGGGTAATGCCCCATGCCTCTGATGCAGCCTGCGGATGCCAGGCATCACGCTCATCGCAGAAAAAGCCATGGTCGGCATTCGAGAATTCCACGTTCACATATTCCTTGCCGGCAGCTTTGAAAGCCGCAACCACCTGTGCCACATGTTCCGGTAATATGTGCTGATCCTTTCCGCCCCAGAACAGTAATTGCGGTGCGCAGACCATGCTCACTTTATCGGTGACGGAGTGCATATATCCGCCATAAAACGATACCGAAGCGCCAAACTTAAGGGCACTATTGGCCAGCAGTGCGGCTCGCCCGCCCATGCAGAAGCCAATACATGCCAGTCGCGCCGCATCCACATTTTGCTGCTGCGTCAGCCAATCATAGGCTGCCGTTGCATCTGCAATAAGTGTTTCGGTTGTTATCGCCTTGATGTGTGGCATCACCAGCGGCATCTGGTAATACCGGGCCTCAAAGCCTGCCGGGGCTGTTCGGTGAAATAATTCGGGAGCTATGGCCACATAACCTTCTGCTGCAAACCGGTCGGCCATGCGCTGTATGTAGCGATTAACGCCAAATGCCTCCTGGAATACAATGATGCCGGGAAACGGGCCATCCCCTTTGGGGCGCGCCACGTAGGCACTCATTTCATTTCCATCGACCTGCACTGTTACGTGTCCCGACGACATATATTGAAATCAATTGGTGTCTATTCAGATGCCGTTTTCTTCCGGCCACCGAGTACTTTGCCCAGGCTGATGAAGAAGCCCAGCACCATAACTATTACCCCCGCCCACAGCACATTGATGTAAGGAAACACCAGCGCTTTCAGCACTATAAAGTCATCCTTCGGATCCGTCTGGCGGATAGCAATATCTGCCGTGACCGAATCTTTTGAAATGACCTTGATATTGTCTAACCGGGCATACACATCCATAGAGTGCACCGTATCTTCCACTTTCAGGGTAGATTGGTTGCCTTCTATCACATAAACAGGGTCCAGCTCCTGCACAAAACCCTGCAGGTTATACACCCTGAACGCCGCGCATACCGGCAGATCGCCCTGCATGGCCTCATAGTTCTTATTGTTTATTTCACGCTTCAGCCCCTGGTAAACCATATAGCCATCATTCAGGAAGATGGTATCACCGGCATGCGACAAGGAGTGCGTATAGTATTGGCTGGTGTCCGATTTACTCTTGTCCAGCGCCTGGTTGATGAATGTGTAAATATCGTGGTCCAGGTAATGTTTGGTATCGGGGTTGGAGGTCAGACCCATGCCCTTCGGATTGATAAAGGCATCGGGGTATAACATGAAACTCTCGGTAACCTTATGCGTGTTGGAGTCTATCCGGTCGAACCGCACCCGGAAATACTGGCGCTTGTCTTTGCCCGGCACACTGCTGTCGCCCAGGTAAGTAGCAAAGTAATCGCCCATAGCAGTTGGCGTACCCAGGAACAATATCTGGTTCTCGTTGCTTTCACGGGCATTCTCCTCGGCCGTGGCTTTACCCATGTTCAGGCTAAGGCCGGCCGTATTGTAAGAGATCGTGTGCTTATTGTACGATGACAGCAATATCCCCAGCAATACCATACCAAAACCCAGGTGGGCAGTAACGGGCCCAAGGTTCCTGAATTTTGCCTTTTGAATGGCAATGCCATAAAAGATGCTGGCCACAATGCTGAAGCAGCAGGTAAACAACATGAGCGCATACTGGAACATGGTGATGTGCTGCAGGTATTGTATGGTCACCGACATGGCCAGTGCGATGAGCGCTACTGTACCTATCCGCCTCCATGCGGTGCGGGCATCGGTCTTTTTGTACTTGAAATAAAGCACCATGCCGCTGAGCAGCCCTATTACCACTGCTATCCACACCTGCACATTGTTATAGCTCTGCATCACATTGATAGCGGGTGCAGGCTCCTTGCCGGTGAACATTTTTATGAGTGGCGCATATACCGGCTCAGACGTAACGAGTATGATGTGCAGCGAACCAATGAATACCACCGCAGCGCCCACGAACATCCAGAACTCGCGGGTCAGCACATCTTCTTCAGTTTTTATCGTCGGCAACTGTTTCCAGCGCCTGATCAGCAATGTCAGCGATATCAGCAGCAGCACGGCAATCACCAGCAGCAGATGATAGTAAAGCGCATGACCATCGCCGGTAAATGCATGAACAGATGTTTTGGTAAGCACACCGGTTCGGGTAAGGAATGTGGAATACCACACCAGAAGGTTAGAGAGCAGCAGGAATACGACTGTAGCCACAAACGCCCTGCCGGTAGCCTTATATACCAACAATGTATGCAGGCCCGCCACCAGCACCAGCCAGGGCACCAGCGATGCATTCTCTACCGGGTCCCAGGCCCAGTAACCGCCAAAGTTCAGCGATTCATAGGCCCACCGGCCACCCATCATAATGCCCGTGCCCAACACGGCGCCGCATGCCAGCGACCAGCCCAGTGCAGGCTTCACGAATGAGGTGTAGTCCTTCTTCCACAGGGCGGCTATCATCAGCGCAAAAGGTATCAGCGTAAGCGCAAAACCCAGGAACAGCACCGGCGGGTGTATCACCATCCAGTAGTTCTGCAGCGATATATTCAGCCCGTTACCATCGGTGATAAAGCTCATGTAATTGGGTTGCGCAAAAATGGGCGCATTCTGCATCGTCACGCGCAGCAACTGAAAGGGCGTATCGCCCACCTGAATTTCTTTGCCAAAGTAGAGCCCCAGTATCATGGTGCCCAGGAACGCCTGCGTAAGCCCGACGATGGTCATGGTCCTCGTCTCCAGGCCCTTCGCAGTGTACATAACTATGAGCCCCAGCACGCAGTGCCAGAACATCCACAACATGAAACTACCCTGCTGGCCTTCCCAGAAACATGAAAGCAAATATTTGGCGGGCAGGTCTCGCGACGAGTGCTGCCAGGCGTACTGGTATTCAAAAAGGTGATTCTCTATGATGTAGAACAGCGCCACGAAAATGGCCACAATAGAAAGTGCATGGATCCAGAAACTGCTGCGCGCAAGCGTTCGCCATGTCTTGCTTGCCTCAATGTCGGTAGCCTCAGTGCTGGCAGCCTTGAAATAACTGAACGTGCTGACGAGCGCAGCAACGAACGATAAGACGACAAAAAATGAGCCTAAACGGCCAGGTAACAGGTGTTCTCCTATGAATTGTGTGGTCATCAGTTTGCCGCCGGAAAAATACTAATGGTTTAAATGGTGAGTTAGCTGTTATCGCCAACGTTCATGTCTTTGTTCTTGTACTTGGATGGGCATTTCATCTGGATGCCGTTGCAATAAAACGTGCCGTCTTTCTCATAGCCCTTCATCACCAGTTGCTCCGATTTGTCCATATCCTGCGGCGGTGCACCGGCTATATAAATAACCTTGCTCACATTGCCAGACTTGTCTTTGGCATAAAACGTGAATTTGTTGGGGTCCGTCTTCGGGTCATATTGAATCCCTTTGCCTTTGTCCAGGAAACCGATAACATGGAAGAACTTTCCCTGTTCGGCAGACGCCGACTTAAATGTTTCATAGGTGCTGAAATTCAGCATTGCCGCGGACATTGCAGATATCGCCGCAACCACCAATATCAATAAAACTATATGCGTCTTCTTCATAAAAATATGCAGAGCAGCAAAGTTAAGGTTTATTGGAGTATTGGTTCAAAAATTGGGGTAAAGGTTGCGTTGGAAATATTAATAAAGCCATTGAGCTTTTCTTAACCGCCGAGCGAGAAATGGTTCTGCCGCAGCAGCACAAAAAGATATTTTCTGAACGCTGCGCTCATCCCCATTCCCATTCCGCTGTAAGCTTCTTCCGACCCTGTTTTCCGCCATCCCTGGTGCTGTGCCGCAATAAACAAGCTTGAACGTAACTGATTGCAGGTAAGGCAAACCGACACCCATGCCACAGCACGGCCCTGTGAATAGTACACGATGCCCAGGTGAGGCAAAAAACATGTACCGTCTACGCCACCATAGGATTTTTTGCTACCCAGCCAGTTGCCAAGCTCATTGGCCTGAATGATCGACAACGTTGCAGACCTATGCATAACTCCGTTAAGCCTTGCCACAACTATAATTTCAGCATTGCCTTCATCCGGCACCTCGTAGTCATAGATAACTACGCTATCATACTTCAATTTCAGAAAAGGATTACGCTCAGTGGCACCAGCACAATGATTGATAAGCAATAAAAAGATGACGAGAGCTACCGGTCGCATCGCCTACATACTCCTCCAGGCATCCATTCCGCCTTCTACATTCACTACGTTGGTAAAACCAGCCTGTTCCAGCATCATACATGCCTGCATGCTGCGCCCGCCGGCTTTGCAATGCACTATGATCTCGTCGTTCTTATGGTCTTCCAGCTCATCCAGTTGCAGGCTCATCACCTGTCCCAGCGGTATCAGCTTTGCACCTATATTGAATTCGGCATATTCTGCCGGTTCGCGAACGTCTACTACCAGCAGTTGCTCGCCATTGTCCATTCTTTTTTTCAGTTCCTGTACGGTGATGTTTGTCATTTTCGTTTACAGTTTTACGATTTTTACGGGTGTTCCCCACACGCCGTTAATGCTGATGTTCGCAAGGTATATGCCCGGACTTAAGTTCGATACATTCACGCTGCCGTCATTCACCACAGTGCCGCTCATTACCACATGCCCCAGCAGATCGGTTATTGAGTAGCCTGCCTGCGAGTCGCCTTTAAATGTGAAGTTCAGTTCATCTTTTACCGGGTTGGGCGCTGCCTGCCATATCTCAGTTACTGGTTTCAGGTTATCCACGTGGCTCGATACCACATCCCTGCCCAGCAGTGGCCGCATCATAATTGCACCCTGCACCAGCGATGGATTCCAGTTGCCCATCACGTTGTAGTACGCATGATTGGCGCCGATACGGTTCACATCCAGCCCGAAATACAAGCTGTCGCTGCCGAATGATGCCGGCTGCACCGTGCCTGCATAAAAAGTGCCGGAGGCCAGGAGCAACGGCCTGCTGAAGCGGTAAATATAAAAATGGTTGACCGTGTCTATGTAACCCGGAATGCACAATTGCTCCTGCAGCAGGGTATCATCATTTGCCGCGCCATTGATGCCGGCCAGCGACGAATAGACAACAATATTGAACAACTCATTATAATAATCGGGTATCTGCCTGCCGAAGTAAATGGCCATGCCACGCATCGTGTCTGGCGTATTCAGGTGCCACTCAATAGCTATCTCTCCCGGTTGTGTGGCCGACAGATTCAGGTAATATGCCTGCTCTGCGGTGCCATCGTCATAAGCAAGGTAATTATCAAATACCTGGTCTTTCACTATGGTGTCATTGGCCAGTGAACCCGTTCCGCCTGAGGAATTGAGATAGTAGGTATTCTCAAAAACAACCCTGGTATCGGGCCCGGGAGATGGTATTGTTGTGGTATAGGCAGGGAAGGCTGCAGAGCCTACGCTATACGCGCCAAGCGCTGCTGACGAAGTTGTAGGCGCCTGCAAAACTGTGCTGGTGTTCAACGCCACGGCCGAAAAGGTATAGGGCACAACCGCCATGCTGCCGGTTGCATTGTGTATGCTGTCTGTCTATCCGGAAGCTGTTTCCGCAGCCGTATTCGCCAGAAACTGGTTATACGGCATAGACGTGTAGTCGTTCAGCAGGAAGGTAGGATCTGTAGTAAAGGCAATGTCGGTAACAGCGGTATCTGACATCGAACGATTCTTGTCCATGCGCACGTAGTCTATGTTCCACACGGCATCTGAGAGGTTCAACCGGCCGATATTTACAAACCTGAACTGGAATGAATCAGAAAAATAGAGCGAGTCGGTCACCGGCACCATCGCCTGCTGAAACGGCAAAGACGATGATCCTTCTACCTTCCAAACCTGCTGCCAGCCACCATATTTTGTTTTGAAGAAAAGCACCAGTGAATCCTGTATCAGCGGATAAAAGCCATTGCCCTGCGGCTGGTAAAAAAAGCTGAGATAGATACTATCAGCAGGTGAAACCGTTCCCAGCCCAAGGTTGATGGGTTGCGAAGTAAGACTGTCGCAATACCTGTACCCTTCCGTTGCATAGGGATCATAAGGCAGGCCGTCCCGGTCCAGCACATCCAGCGTAGCCACTCCGCGGCTCACCGGACTTTTACCCATGGTGTTGTTCACATACGCCTCACTATCCACCCATCTGGCTGCATCCGGATAAGGGGTGTAATTGGTAAAATCTTCGAAGAAAGGGAGCGACAACTGGGTGAGCGCTGTGGTTTTTGCGGCCGTGGCAGGTTTTACCGCGCGCGGGGGCATATGCCGCCACTGCAGGGCGCCTGTTACCTCCTGCGCCCAAACACCATAGCAAAATAATAGGGCAGCTACAGATAATAAAAATTTCGTTACAACCGTTTTGATCACTCGTCTTCGTCCTTATTTTTTTTTACACCGGCGTCCGGATCATTAACGGTCTTGTCGTCCTTGTTATTGCTATGCACGTCGCCGGGGGCCGGATTTTGTGAGATGATAATGTCGATCACATCTCCCATTTTAATATGATTATGCTTGCCATCCTCGGCAACAGCCCTCGGATTCTGATCTACTATTATTGCCGACGGTGTATCGGTGATGGCCGGGTCGCCATCGCGGCCCACCATGTTCGGTATCAGGTTGAACTGGTTGATGATGGTCGTTGCCTCATCCACGCTCAGCCCGGTCACGTCCGGCACTTCCCATTCGGTATTACCCAGCCCGTTACCTATCACCAGGTCTATCTTGCTACCCTGGGCTATCATATCGCCCGCTCTTATGATCTCTCCTTTATAACGCTGCTCCTTGATGGCTCCCCGCGCAATGTCGGGCACATAAGTGGTATCGCCCACGGCCAGTTTGTTGTTGCGCAGCAGCAGTTCGGCGCTGCGGTACGAGAGGTTCACAAGGTTAGGCATCGGAATGTGCAGCGGCGTAACGCTGTTCACCGTCACCAGCACTATGCGCCCTGTCTTCACTACCGATCCGGTGTCCGGCACCTGCTTCAGCACTATCAGCGGCTTCACCGTAGGGTCGAAGGTAGAATCGATGCGCACCTCAAAATGATTTTTATGCAGGATGTCGATGGCCTCATTCATGGTCCTGCCACGCAAATTCGGTATGGTCACACTCTCGCCATGATGCGTAAAACAACCCAGCTCCAGGAAGAACAGGATATAGATGACCGTAAAAATGCCGATCACCAATAACAGGTTAAACCAAAAAGACTGTCTTGTTTCTGCCTTCATAATGTATTGTATCTGATAAAAATAAGGTTTTTCTGCGCTCCTGCTACGGACGGTTGTTTTTCAGGCAGTCTTCCAGCAATTCGCCATAGAACTCTTTCAGCGTCCGGCCCGATGAACGCACCTGCTGCGGCACTATACTGTTCTCGCTCTGGCCCGGCATCGTGTTCACTTCCAGGAAGAACAGCTTGTTGGTCTTCTGCTCCAGTATGAAATCCATGCGCACCACTCCCCTGCAGTTCAGGTGCCTGTATATATACATGGCCTTGTTCTCCAGTTGCTCCCGGGTATTCCGGTCTATCTCGGCAGGTGTTATCTCATTGGTCACACCCGGCGTGTATTTGGCTTCGTAGTCAAAGAATTCGTTCTTGCTTACTATCTCCGTGGCTGGCAACGCATGCATCACGCCATTCACGCGATACACACCTATCGTCAGTTCCCGGCCTTCAATGAATTCTTCTATCAGCACCTGGTTGTCTTCTCCAAATGCCTTCTCAATGGCAGGCAGCAATTCTGCCACATATTTCACCTTGCTCACGCCCAGGCTGCTACCACTTTCATTGGGTTTTACAAACACCGGCAACTTCAGCTCGTCCAGTATCGCGCCCATTGAGTACGGCTCACCCTTTATCAGGTGCACCGAATTGGCAATGTTCACCACATTAAAGGCTTTCACCACTTTGTTGCAGTAGCTTTTGTTGAAGGTGAGGGCAGAAACAATGGCATTGCAGGTGGTATATGGTATCTGCAGCATATCCAGGTAACCCTGTATGCGGCCATCCTCGCCCGGCGAGCCGTGCATGGCAATGAACACACATTCAAAAGTTATCCTATTGCCGTCTATGAGCAGCGAAAAATCGTTCTTGTCCACATACACTTTGGCGCCATTGTGCTCGTGGTACCACTCGTCCTTAGTAATAATGATCTTGTAAATATTGTATAGCTCGTGGTCGAGGCTGCTCTCAATGGTCTGTGCTGTTTTTATGGAAATGACAAACTCGCCTGAGTAGCCGCCGGCAAGCAAAGCAATGTTTTTCTTCATTGTGTGTATATAGCTACCGCCAAAGGTAATATATCAGTATCACAACTTTGAAAAGAGAATCGGCGAAGGGTAGTTAAAGTTGGGAGAAAAAGCGGCCCCATCCCGGCCTTCCCCAAAAGGGGAAGGTGGTGACATCAGCGCATCTCAAAAATCCGAAGCGCTAATAACATCTCCCTCTCCCTTGGAGAGGGCCGGGGTGAGGCTTATTTTTGCATCATGAACTCAGCAACAACTTTCAGAAATATACAACGGGTGATCAGCGCCCCAATGGTGAACATGGGCCCCATCCGCCTGCGCCAGCCCATCCCACTCGCCGATATGGAACAGGCCAGCCCGTTCATATTGCTGCATCATTTCGACCTCCATATTGAGCCCGGCCATCACAATTTCGATGTGCCACCCCATCCGCACCGCGGGTTCATGCCCATCACTTTTATGTACGATGGGGCGGTGGAGCATTCCGACTCCCTTGGCAACCAGGCAGTAATAAACGCTAACGAGGTGCAGTGGATCAATGCCGCCCGCGGCATCATACACGGCGAACGGGCGGGTCGCGACTTTGTGGAAAAGGGTGGCCGCTTCCAGGGCATTCAGCTCTGGATAAACCTGCCTGCCGCAGAAAAAATGAAAGCCCCCGACTATCAGCCGCTTACCACAAATGAAATTGTGAAGATCGCCGAAGAGGGCGCAACAATACGTTTGGTATCAGGCAAATATGATGGCAAGACCGGACCTGCACATTCCACCGTATTTACAGCAATGGTTGAAATGAAAGAAGGCGCGAGGCTGCAGCATACCTTCCCGGCCGATGAGCAGGTGCTGGTTTATGTGCTGGAAGGCTCGGTGAACATCAACGATAGCAGATCAGTAGGGCAACATGGAATGGTGGTTTTCAATGTAGAAGATGGCGCTGTTGCAATAGAAGCCTATGAGCCTGCCCGCCTGCTGCTGCTGTCCGGCAAGCCTATCAACGAACCGCTGGTGACCCATGGCCCGTTCGTCATGAACACCCAGACAGAAATACTGGAAGCCATGCGCGATTACCAGGCGGGCAAAATGGGATTTTTGTATTAGTCACTGATATTCAGATACTCTGACAACATCACTAAAACAACTGCATCTGGCTGCTTTTACCTGGCCGCCTGAATGCAGTTGTATTCCAATCCATTTGCGTTTCATTCAGGTGATACTTACGGCAATATAATTTGAACTGATCCCTGATCAGCTCGGCAAACTTGCCATCGCCTACTATCCTGTTGCCAAAACGGCTGTCGTTCACATGCCCCTCATGGCAGGCGCTTATCTGGTTCCACACCTTCTCCGCCCTGTCCGGGAAAGCCTTATATAACCAATCGTGAAATATCCCCCCTATGGCCCCGTTCAGCCGCACAACCGTATAGCCAGCCCATTTAGCACCGGCCTCACTGGCCGCTTTAAGCACATCGGGCATGTGCATGTCGTTGAGGCCGGGAATCAGCGGCGCATTCATAATGCCGGTCGGCACCCCCGCTTTGCTGAAGGTCTCTATCACTTTCAGCCGCGACTTATAAGATGCCGTCCTGGGCTCCAGCACCCTCCTAAGGCCTTCATCAGTTGATGTAATAGACGAGAAAACACGCACAAGATTTTGTTTGTTAAGTTCTTGTATCAAATCAAAATCGCGCAGCACCAGGGCATTTTTGGTTAGTATGCCCACCGGGTTCCTGTATTCAAGACACACTTCCAATAGCGCTCGCGTTATCTTCATTTTCCGCTCAATAGGCTGGTAACAGTCCGTATTTCCCGACAATGAGATCACCGCAGGCTCCCAGTTCTTATTATCAAAAAACTTACGCAGCAACGCCGGGGCATTCTTCTTCACCACTATACGGCTCTCAAAATCCAGCCCGGCGCTATAGCCCCAATATTCGTGCGAGTTTCTGGCATAGCAGTAAATGCATCCGTGTTCACAACCCTGGTAGGGGTTGGCCGAATACATCATCCCCACATCCGGACTCGTCACCTTGTTCACCAGGGTTTTACTGTCGTCCATAATATACTGGGTATCACGCTGCTCCGCCTCCCAATCGTCAATCGCCTCCGGATGCTCCTGCACATATTCCCCCTTAAGAAATTTATTCTTGGGGTTAAACTGCGCTCCCCGCCCCTTATCAAACCGCTCGTTCGCCTTCTGATTGATCATTTTTTCTAGTAGATAGTCGTTAGTACTTAGTAATTAGCTGTTTGGATGGGAAAAAATAGATGGTAGTTAGAAGATATTTGTCCAATCTCGAAGGGAACCAAGGTCCAACCGCAAAGCAATAAAATCTCTCTTTGCTTAAACTATCACTTTAAATAACATTTCTAACTGGCTATTTATATTGTCATTAAAAAATGCTTAAACTTGACGATCTACTAACTACTAAATACTGCCCTAAAAATCTTCCTCCAGCAAATATTCATTCACCACTTCGCCATCGTTGCCCACCAGGTCTTTTACCGACCCGAAGCCAATAGCATCCTTCATTACATTCGGAACCAGCAATTCGGAGCCTTTGCGGATGATGTTCTTCTTCTTGTATTTGTCTTTCATCTCATAGATCACTTTACGTGCTATATCTTGTCTTAATTGATTGTCAAACAATGTATATTGTCGTTTATCTTCACTAATAAAAGAAGTAATGGTCACTTCTATCTTCCTTACTTTATCAGTAAGCAGCGTGGCGAGGTTGCGGGTGCGCTCAAAATCGTGCATTCTGTCCAGCAGATATTTGCGCAACCGCATGCCGTCCTGTTCCGGGTCTGCCAGCTTCACTTTTGTGTCCCATTGGGTGCCGTCCAGGTACTTGATGGCCAGCATCACCTCCCGGCTAAATACCTTATTTTTCACCATGCGTTGTTCCAGCCGCATGCACAGCGATATGATCATGGAGTCCATACTCTGGGCATCTTCCCGCTGCTGGCGGCTCAGCGTTCTGCCCGCACTCATCGAGCGGAAGGGGTTGCTGTAAATATCCACCTCCATAAAGTTGAGCCGCTTGTGCCAGTAGTCGCCCACAATGCCGCCAAACGCCTTGCGGAGCAGCGCGCCGGAAGTATGCCGCATCTGCAACGGGTCTTTTATGCCAATCATCTGCAGCCGCCGCTCGTTGGCCGATGCAATGCCGGGCAGGTCCTGCAGCTTTAGGGTAGCTAAGTAGCCGTCTATGTTATCGGGGGTTATCTCTATCAGCCCGTCGGGCTTCTGCAGCTCCGTGCCTAATTTGGCCAGGAAACTGTTGGGGGCAATACCGATGGAGCAGGTCAGGTAGTCATATTTGGCCCTGATATCTGCCTTTATCTGCCGGGCTATGGCCGTAAAATCATCATACACCAGCCGGTAAGAGGTAAAGTTCATCAGCGCCTCGTCAATACTTTTGGCGATCACATCATCGCAATACTTGCGCAGGATGAGCATAATGTCCACATGTATCTGCCGGTACCAGGCCGGGTGCGTGGTAATGGTCAGCATCTCCGGGCAAAGCATCCGGGCCTCCCCCAGCCTCATGCCTGCCTTCACCCCCTTCCGCTTGGCCTCAATGGAGGCAGCGATCACCGCCGCATTCGGACTGTCATAAGTCAGCACCCCCAGCGGCTTGTGCCTCAACTCCGGGTGGCGCTGCTGCTCACAACTGGCAAAATAGCTATTCATGTCAATATACATGACAATTGAGCCATTCACAGCGTCAATCTTATTAGCATATAGCTTTTTAGATGCAGATACGGGCGGATTTAGCGCTATCATAATGCTAAGCTACAATAATTTTGTCAAATAAATTGGAATTATTTTTGAAAAAATATTAATTTTGAGTATTTTATTGTACTTTAGGCAGCCTAAAACACTAAAAAATGAAATTTGCCCCAATAATGTATGTAGAAAATGACAACCTTATTGCTCCCGAAATTGGCAGTTGGGGATTGGATAAATATAAATTATTAGGCGGATACTGCGATATTTTTGCAACGGGCATGAGATACAAATGGAGCCACCTTACTTATATTGATTTATTTTCTGGAGCTGGTTTTGCCAAACTAAAAAATGAAAATAAGTTCCTTAGAACTTCTACATTAATTGCATCAGCCATACCAAAATCATTTTCCAAATATATCGCGTGCGAATTTGACGAGGAAAAGTTGAATGCATTGAAAGCCCGAGTAGATAGGCTACATCCTGAAATCAATATAGAATATGTTTTAGGGGATTCAAACAAGAATATTGAAAAAGTCATTGATTTGATTCCAAAAATGTCAGGAAACCTCAACTTTTGCTTTGTTGACCCTTTCTCTCTCAATCTTGAGTTCAATACAATAAAACAACTGTCCATGGTAGGAAAGGTAGATTTCCTAATCTTACTAGCACTGCAAATGGATGCGAACAGAAACTTTCATAACTACGTTCAAGAAGAAAGCGATAAAATTGACAGATTTCTTGGAGATTCAGATTGGAGAAAACCTTTCTTGGCAGGAGAACTACCTCAAAACAAGTTTATAAAATATCTTGCCGATAGATACGACAATAACATGAAAAAATTGGGATATGTTGTAGATGAAACTTCTAGAAAATTCGAAGTAAGAAATGATTCTAAACTGCCGATTTATTACTTGGCATTTTATTCAAAGAATGCTCGTGGCAATGAATTCTACAGTAAAATAGAAAAATATCAACACAAGCAAGGAAAACTATTTTAGTATGGCACAATCAAGTATTGAATGGACTGAACTCACATGGAACCCAACCACTGGATGCACCAAAATATCAGCCGGTTGCAAATACTGCTATGCAGAAGTCATGGCAAAGAGGCTCCAGGCTATGGGAGTTGAAAAATATAAAGACGCTTTTAAAGTCAGAACTCACGAAGACGCATTAAACATCCCTTATGGCTGGAAGTCACCCAAGATTGTTTTCGTGAACTCAATGAGCGACTTATTTCATCCTGAGATACCACTTGAATTTATCCAAAAGGTATTCAAGGTTATGAACGAAAATCCACAACATGTTTTTCAGGTCCTTACAAAACGATCTGATAGGCTCTTGGAACTTCATAAACAACTTCATTGGAGCCACAACATTTGGATGGGCGTTTCGGTAGAGGATGAGCGTGTAGTTCATCGTATAAATGACCTTAGAAAAACCAATGCCAGAGTCAAGTTTCTATCTTGCGAACCGTTGATAGGCCCTCTTCCTAACATGAACCTGAAGAAAATTGATTGGGTCATTGTTGGCGGAGAGAGCGGCCGCAAGCCGCGCCCGATGGATGCCGACTGGGTGCTGGATATTCAAGATCAATGCGAGCAAAAGAACGTAAAGTTCTTTTTCAAACAATGGGGAGGAACAAACAAGAAAAAAGCAGGCCGAACTCTTAATGGTCAGGTCTATAGTGAAATGCCGGAAGTTTTGGAGTTTTAGGGCGTTCTCTACTGTAACCTGAAATGTATCGGCAGCGTATAGAAAACCGGCACTGCAGCATCATCCTCCACCCCCGGACGCCAGGGCGGCATCAGGCGCACTACGCGCTCGGCCTCTTCCTCGCAGCCTGAGCCGAGATGGGTGATGGCCTTCACGTCATTGATGTTGCCATCTTCGTCCACCCAAAAAGTAACCAGCACTTTGCCCATCAAATGCTTCTTCCGGGCTTCGTCAGGGTACTCCATATGCTCTACGATGAAATTGCCTACGTTATAGGGCGCATGCGGCATGATGAGTACTTTATGATAATCGGCCACTTGGTCGCCCGCCATGTTGTAACCCACGGTTGCGATCAGTGAATCATCCTTGTACGTGTCGCGGTACCGCAATTGCCCGTTGCGCAGGTAGCGCTCGCACGATCCGTTGAGCTTATCATCATGATAATCGCACTGAAAGCACACCAGGCTGGTGCCCGCAAAATAGATCTTCCAGCGGCCCTCGCGTTTGCCCGCAACGTAGTCGCCATCCTCCCACTTGCTGCCACGACTATAAAACGTAAAATGCCCATCGCGCGCCTCATGGTCGGGCCGGCTATAGGTCCCTTCTGATAGCAGCGTATCTCCTTGTTTCAGGTATTCTTTTCCCCGGTAAGTGCTGTCCGACTGCGCTGTGAATACGCAGTAATATTTTGCCTTACTTTTTTTTACGGGATTGTGGTCGTTATCATACCATACCCTTACATCTCTTCCGGCTGCCGTAATGGCCAGCGCCAAACCTGCACACAATGCTACCACCTTCTTCATCTCAAAATAATACTAATGCCCGCTCTTAACCTTGTATAGAAAATCTTTAGACAACGTGAGGAAATGATCTTTCTTCCACTTCATATCCTGCCATTGATTAGTGGGGTAAAGCGTTGCCGTTTTACCGCCTGCACTAATGGTGATAGGTATCGTAAATCCATCAATAGTGTTGGTAAACCGGTAGCTGAGCCGCTTCTTCTTAAAAGTGTATTCCAGCTTGGGCTCGTCCTTCTGCCTCAGGTACTGGTCAAAGAACAGTTTCAGGTCCTGCCCTGTATGGTCGGCAATGTACTTTTCCACCTGCGCTGTGGTCACCGTCTGGTGATAGAATTCTTTGCCCAGCCCGCGCAGCATCTGCCGGAATTTCTCGTCATCGTTCGTTAACTGGCGGATCATAAACATGATGGCTGCGCCCTTGTCATACATATCATTCGATCCCTCTTCATTCACGCCATACGGACCAATAATAGGTTTATCATTCTCTATGTTGTGCCATTCGCCGCGACAATAGGTGCGCGCCTTATCCCTGCCCTGCTGGCACTCCACAAACAGCGCCTCGCTGAACGTGGTGATGCCCTCATGTATCCAGTTGTCGGCCATATCCTTTGCCGTCACATTGTTGCCAAACCACTCATGCCCGCTCTCGTGCACAATAATGTAGTCGAACGCCATGCCCACACCCGTGCCCGTGCGGTCGAAGCCCATATACCCCATTTTATACTTATTGCCATAGGCCACCGCGCTCTGGTGCTCCATGCCGAGGTAGGGCGCCTCCACCAGCTTGTAGCCATCCTCATAAAAAGGGTACGGCCCCATCCAGTATTCAAAGCAATGCAGCATGGGTTTCACCTCCGCAAACTGCTTTCGCGCTTTTGCTTCATTATTGCGCAGTACCCAGTAATCGAGGCTAAGTGTATCAATTGGCATTCCATCAGCCGACTGACCTCCCTCGCCCTCCAGCGTATCGTGCCAATGCACATAATCTCCAATATAGAAGGTGACATCATAGCTGTTAATAGGATTTTCTACCTCCCACCACCAATTTGTCGATCCCTTTTCTCGGTCTGAAACTTTCTTCAGTCTTCCATTGCTTATCGCACTCAAGCCCGTTGGCACATCAAGAAAAATGTCCATTCCTTTGTCAGGTTCATCCCATTGGGCATCTTTGCATGGCCACCAAACGCTTGCGCCCAGACCCTGGCAGGAAACCGCGATCCACGGATTGCCCGCACTGTCAGTTTTCCACGAAAAGCCACCATCCCACGGAGGATTAACGGCTTTACGTGGAGTGCCGTGATAAGCAAGCTGCACTTGAGGTTGCATGAAAGAGTCAACTTCATTGCCCGCCGAATCAATACATCTGCCAGCGGCATTTTTTTTCTGCTTTCCATATCGGAGACTTTTGAAATCATAGACCACCCACCAAACGTTCCCTTCTTTCCTAACATCCGCCCTAACTGCGTGAACAATGTAATTCAACATTATCCCACCTCGCCCTTCAAAATCTCCGATTAACAAGTAGGCACTGTCAATTACCATTGGCTCCTGTAAATCGATTTGCATAGAATCAGTCGGAGTACCGATAATGTCGAATTGAATCGTTGATACTCCAGATATCGACTGCGTAGCGGTATCAAACGTTACATTCAAAGAATACTTCTGCACATCCCACCATGCCCTGCCCCTTCCATTGCTGCCGCGCAGGGAATCGGCATGGGTAAAAGCAAATGTGGTATTTGCTGAGAGCAAATACCACATGGTTATAAAGAACATTAAAGTCTTTTTCATTATTTCTGGATATCGGTCAACTCTACATCAAAGATAAGAATTCCGTTCGCAGGAATTTTAGGGCTTGGGGCGTGCTCGCCATAAGCCAGGCCGCTCGGTATATAGAGCGTAGCCTTTTCGCCTTTATGCAGCAGCGCTATACCTTCATCCCATCCTTTTATCACCATGCCCTTGCCTACATTAAAGGTAAATGGCGTCATGTGGTGGAATGCAGAATCCGTATTAGAGTCGAACGTTTCACCCTGTATGGTCTTGCCGGTATAGTTCACACTCACCTTATCGCCTTCAACGGGTTGTGCGCCTGTGCCCTGGCTATTCACTATATAGTACAAACCAGATGCTGTGCGCTTAGGGTGCAGATTGTTCTTCTCAAAATAAGCTTTCATTATTGAGTCGTCTTTTGCTACCTGCATCTTAGCCGCTTCCTCATGCTCGTGCTTGATGTCTTCTTCTGTCTGCACATTCAGCACTTCCACATTGAACACCAATATGGAGTTAGCCGGAATGGTCGGGCTGCGGTCCTGCGACCCGTAAGCAAGTCCCGATGGAATATAGAAGGTTGCCTTGCTGCCTTTCTTCAGCAGTGCCAGACCTTCATCCCAGCCCTTGATCACGCGGCCCATGCCCAGGTTCACTTTCAGCGGATCGGTGTGGTGGAATTCAGGATCGGTGTTCGAGTCGAATGTTTTGCCACCCAGCAGCTTGCCGGTATAGTTAACGCTCATTACATCGCCCTTTGCCGGCGGCGCACCTGCACCTTCTTTTTCAATAGTGTAGTAAAGGCCGGTGCCGGTCTTCATCGCCTTAATGTTATTCTGCTTAAAGTAGCCCTGCAGCGCCTCATCGTCTTTCTTCTGCTGTACCTTCGCCTTCAGTTCCGACTCCTTTTTGTACTCTTCATCCGTCATCACGTTGATCATCTCCACATCATACTTCAGCGTATCGCCTTCCTGCATGCCCGGCATCAGCGGCTTACCCTGATCCTTGATAACGCTCACCGGCAGCCTCATCATCATATTATCACCGGCTACGGCCAGCATAAAGCCTTCTATCGGGTCTCCCTTAAAGTTAGGCTGCTGCACCTGGTAAGGCACTGGCTTGTCATTGTTCATCTTCCGGGAGTCATACATCGTCGTGTCCTTAGCGCCATTGGCCAGGTGCACACGAATGTTCATTTCCAGATGATCTCCCTTTACAGGCTTGTGGGTGCCTTTACCATGCTTCACTACCTTGTATTCCAGACCAGATTCCAGCACCGTGTATCCGTCTTTTGTTTTGCTGGTTTTTGCCTTGGGGGCTGCACTTTTTGCTGTAGTAGCTGTCTTTGGCTTGGCCGCAGGTGCTTTCTTCTGGGCCATTGCAGGCTGGGCTATAATAGCCGATGCGCAAATGGCTGACAAGAGGGCTAATTTGTTCATGTTCTTTTTGTAGGCTTTTTTTTGCAAATATTAAAAGATACTCCCGCTTTCCGGCGGGAGTATGGTTATTTATTTTACGTCTGTTACTTCGACCTCAAATATCAGGCAGGCATCTGCAGGTATAGGCCCTGTAGCATGTGCGCCATAGGCCAGGCCAGATGGCATATACAACGTAGCCTTGCTGCCTTTCTTCATCAGCATCAGGCCTTCGTCAAAGCCCGGGATGGTGCTCATGCCGCCTACGCGAACTTTCATCGCATCCTTCCCTACATTCGAGTCGAAAGTAGTGCCATCCAGCAATTTACCGGTGTATATTACAGATACGGTCTGGCCTTTAGCCGGCAGTTCACCCGCACCTTCTTTCTGCATGGTGTAATACAGGCCGCTCTGTGTTTTCTGCGCCTTTATGTTGTTCTTGGCAAAATAGTCCTGCAGCATCTTATCATCTGTTCCTGCCTGGGCCTTGCTCTTGTCTTCCATTTCTTTCTGGTAGTCTGCTTTCGATTTCTGTGAGATCATGGTTACCTCGTAAACGAAATAATCGCCCGACTTGCCGAATGGTGGCATTGGCTGACCCTTCATCGCTGCCTTCACCGAATCGTAAGAGATACGGAAGATAGCGCTGTCGCCGGCAGACATCAGGTTAAGACCGCCTACGAAGTCACCCTTATAGCGGCCTTCACGCACAGCCATTGTGACTGGCTTTCCACCGCCTTCCTTGCGCGAGTCGATGATCACGCTGTCTTTCGACGTACCATTGTTCTTGCCCACTTTGAACACGATGTTCACCTCTACCACGTCGCCCATCTGAGCTGTTTTGCCCGGTGCATCCTTTACAATTTTGTACTCTAATCCGTCCTTGGTCTTCTTAAAACCTGAATTGTTCTGGCAGCTTGTTGCGCCTAAAGTAACAGCCGCTATCAGCGCTACCGGTACGAGATTCTTGATCATGTTATTTCTATACTTTTTAATTTAATTTTTAATGTCTGATTTTTGGTCCTTTTACTTTTTAATTTTTAATTTTTAAATTTTATCACGGGTGATTAGCCGCTAATACTTCTTTAAAATAAGTTATAGTATCCGCAAATGTACGCTTGCTGCGCCCACCCGATGCGTTAAAATGTCCACCCCCTTCAAAAAATTTCCTGGCCAGGCTGCTCACATCAAAACTGCCTTTGCTCCTGAAGCTCAGCTTCACCTCGTCTGTCCGTTCGGTGATCAAGGTAGCAAATTTAATGCTGCCAATGCTCAGCGGGTAATTCACCAGGCCTTCGGTATCGCCGCTTTGCGCATTGAACAGGTTCATGTCCTTGCGCGACAGGCTGATGAGCGCCGAGTGGTACCGCGGAAATACTTCCATCTTTTCAATCAGCACATAACCCAGAAAACGCATGCGCGTCTCCGACCACGAATCATAGATCAGCTCATGAATGCGGGTATGGTCCATGCCCAGGTGCTTCAGGTCGGCCACCATGCTGTGCACGCTGGCACTGGTCACCGGAAATTTGAATGAACCGGTATCGGTCATTACACCGGTGTACAGGCATTCGGCCATATTCAGGTCCAGCTTTGCTTTATCGCCGCACATACAAATAAAGTCATATACCATTTCGCAGGTGCTGCTTTTCTCCGGTATGCTCATGCCATAGTCCCACACTGCCGCAGGCAGCAGGTGGTGGTCTATCAGTATCTTGGGCTGCGTTGCCAGTGCCAGCGCCTCCGTAAGGTGCTTGGTACGGCTAAAGTCATTGAAGTCAACGCAAAATATCAGGTCGCATGTTGTCAGTGCCGTTAAGGAAGCTTCAGGGCTATCCTCATAGTTCAGCATCTGGTCAGCTCCGGGCATCCATTCCAAAAAGTCCGGTATCTCACCCGGCGATACCGGGGTAACCATGTGGCCCTTCTTCACCAGGTAGTGATACAGGCCCAGCATACTCCCTATAGCATCGCCATCAGGCTTATGATGCGTGGTAATGAAGATCTTCTTCGGGGTTTGCAATAAGGGGAAAGCGTCCTGTATCGACCGCATTATGATTTTCTATATAAAAGATGGCAAAGGTAATGAATAATGGCTGAATTTCTGAATGGCTGAATGGCAATGCGACAAATGTGGGAAATGTGGGAAATGCGACAATGTGATGAAATGCGCTTACAATAGAAATACTAATGCGAAATGCTCAAATAGAGTAATCATAAGGCGGAAAATATTTCCGCCCATGTCACCACGTTATGGCGAGGCACGAAGGAGAGACCGGGTAAATTAGAGGGCCAAACTTTAATTTTTAACCCTGCTCAAAATACCTCCCTACTGATTAATAAACTTCGGATGCAAGAGGTTTTCTATGGAATAGATCTCATCCCACTTGGCCTGGGTAATGAGTTGGCGCTCACCGATCACTATTTCGTGCAGCGATTTTCCGGTGGCCAACGCCTCCTTGGCTATTGATGCGCTCATTTCATATCCCAGTATCGGGTTCAGGAAGGTAACAATACCTATGCTGTTCATCACCATCTCCCGGCACACTTCCACATTGGCCGTTATGCCGGTCACACATTTAGAGGTCAATGTGTTCACGGCATTGCCCATATACTCCAGCGATGTGAACAGGCTGAATGCGATCACCGGCTCCATTACGTTCAATTGCAATTGCCCGGCCTCTGCAGCCATCGTGATGGTCACATCCGCGCCTATCACATAAAAAGCGGCCTGATTCACTACTTCCGGTATCACAGGGTTCACTTTACCAGGCATGATGGAGGAGCCGGCCTGCAGCTTGGGCAGGTTTATTTCGTTAAGCCCGCAGCGCGGCCCTGATGAGAGCAGGCGCAGGTCGTTACATATCTTCGATATTTTCAGCACACTACGCTTCAGCGTACCCGATATTTGCACATAGGCGCCAGTGTCGCTCGTTGCTTCTATCAGGTCTTCAGCAAGTACCACCGGCAGGCCGCTGATGTCGGCCAGGTGCTCGGTGCATTTTTCCGGGTAGCCGTCCGGCACATTGATGCGGGTGCCTATCGCGGTTGCACCCATGTTGCATTCCAGCAGCAATTTCTGCGCTTCCTGCAGACGTTTTATATCCTCTCCTATCGTTGTGGCAAAACCATGAAACTCCTGCCCCAGCGTCATCGGCACGGCATCCTGCAATTGGGTGCGGCCCATTTTCAGTATCTCCGAAAATTCTTCGCCCTTAGCTTCAAAAGCAGTTCTCAGCGTGCTTATAGCGGCTATGTAACTATCTATTTTCCTGTAAAGCGCCAGCCTGAAGGCTGTAGGATAGGCGTCGTTGGTTGATTGCGAGCAATTGACATGGTTGTTGGGGTGCAGGTATTGGTATTCGCCTTTTTTATGCCCCATATATTCCAGGCCTATATTGGCGATCACCTCATTGGCATTCATGTTCACCGATGTACCGGCCCCACCCTGTATCAGGTCTGATACGAACTGGTCGCAGTATTCACCCGCTATTATTTTATCGCAGGCATATACTATAGCATCTGTTATCTTACTGTCCAGTATGCCCGCATCGCGGTTGGCCAGTGCCGCCGCCTTCTTCACATATCCGAATGCCTGTATAAACAAAGGCTCCCTTGAGATGGGGATACCTGTGATGTGAAAATTTTCCAGCGCCCTCAATGTCTGCACACCGTAGTACACCGAGTTGGGTATTTCTTTTTCTCCAAGGAAATCGTACTCTATCCTTACATCCTTATTCATTCTATAAAAATAAGGCAAAGTGCCGCTAAATCAATATTAAGCCTCCCTGTTTTTGCGGCTGCCCTCATAAAGTTCATATTCCAGCAGGCGGCAATCAATAGTGCTGTTATAGAACTCTATCTTCCTTTTTGTCTTTAACCCAATTTTCTTGGCCAGGTCCGGATTGCCGGTAAACACGTAGCCATAATACCCACCGCATTTCTGCTTCATAAAATCGCCAATGCGGGCATAGGTTAGCTCCAATTGCTCCACTTCGCCCAGCCGCTCGCCATATTCAGGATTCACCAACATCACGCCTTTTTCTCCGGCGGGAACCGGTGTTTCGGCAAAATCGCATACTTTAAAAGTGATCATCGAGGCCACGCCTGCAGCTATCGCATTTTTACGGGCATTCACTATTGCTGCTTCACTGATGTCGGTAGCCACTATCTGCAGTCCCGGCACCTCCTTCATCTGCTCGTCGAGTTTTGCCATTTCATCTTCATATATCCGCTCATCATAACCAACAATATGCATGAACGCATAATTCATACGAAACAGGCCCGGAGCAGTATTCGTAGCCAGCAATGCTGCCTCTATGGCCAATGTGCCCGAGCCGCACATCGGATTAATAAAAGGCGCTGCCCGATCCCACCTGGTTGCCAGTATAGTAGCTGCGGCCAGAGCTTCCAGCATCGGCGCCTTGCCTGGTATCTTGCGGTAGCCATGCCGTGCCAGCGAATCGCCGGTGGTGTCTATGAATAGTTCAGCATGTTCATTTTTCCAGAACAGGTGTATCACCGCACCAGACAATTCAGCGCCGGTCGTGGGCCTGCTGCCCCGCTTTTCCCTCAGGCGGTCCACCACCCCATCCTTCACTCTCAGATTAGCGAACATGGTATTGTTGATGGTGTCATTCATCACGTTCCCGGTCACCGAAAAATAGCCATCAGGCTGCAGCAGATCCTCCCACGGGAATGCCACCACATGCCTGTACACATCGTCTGCATTATTAGCTGTAAATTGTTTAAGGCTATACAACACCTGGCTGGCACAGCGCAGGTTCAGGTTCAGGCGTATGCACTCGTTGACGGTCGCTTTCAGGTGCACGCCGGTCACAAATGTTTCCAGAACATCGAAACCCAGCCCGCGCACTTCCTGCTCCAAATAGGGCGCTATGCGCTTATGGCACGTAATGGTAACCGGACCTTTTGTTGTAAATACGGACATGTATCCGCAAATGTAAGCATCCTGCGTAGCAAAGCTACTCCACCTCGTCGGCAAACGCTATGCCGTGCTGCACCAACTCGGCAAGCACCAGCTTATAAACAGCCGGCATATTGGGTATGAGCACACCCGTTGGCGGTGTCACCTTGTTGGTCAGTACCAGTTTGGTCAGTATCCCCATAGGCAGGCCCACGGTCTTGGCCATGGCCGAGTGATCCCTTCCTTCGCCGATCAGCACCATAGAGCTGGTAAGCTTGGTCTTCTGCTCGCGGTGAATGTATTCGATCTCGTGCTGCATCACCACCATATCCTTATCATGGGGCTCCATCTGCCACTTATCCAGCAGCAACGTCAGCAATATATCTCCTGATGATGACTTGCCGTTGCCCAGCGCCTTATCGTCAAATATGCCCAGCCACCGCAACATGCCTATCAGTTTATCATCCTTTTCCACGCCCAGCTTCTCAGCTATCGCTCCCTCAATAGCCTTGCCTGATGACAACCCGTTGTGCGCCATCAGCCACGATAAATAGGTTTGCCCGTCTTTTACAAAACCGTCCTCGGTATTGGTAAGGCCAAGCTGAATGAGCGCTTGCCAGCCGCGGCAAAATGCCGGGTAACGAAGCGTGGCCCTCAGAAAGGTCTTAATATCGGGTATCTCGTAGGTCTCCAGGTATTTCAGGGAGTCACGGTTGGGATAGTAAGCCAGCGACCCCAGGTTATCGACCTTTATCTTCTTGTTGTTATCAAATATCTTCTCATAAGGCACCATAGCCTCCTTGCCATTGCTCAGGTATTTGGCGCCACCCAGGCCGGCGGTAACAATGTTCCTGGGATTCCAACTGAATTTGTAGTGCCAGGGGTTATCGTCGCTTTCCGGTGCAATAAGACCGCCGCAATATGATTTGAAACTGTAAATGCTTCCCGCCACCCGGTGAATGCTGTGAATGATCTTATTGGCCGTCATATGATCGATGCCGGGGTCCAGCCCCATTTCACACATGAACATCAGCCCGGCTTTCTTCACTTCAGCATCCATCTGCTTCAGCTCTTCCGAAACATAAGAAGATGTAATAAGATTTTTCTTGTATTTAAGACAATCTTTAGCCAGATGAATGTGCAGGTGCGGAGGCATCAGCGACACCACTATGTCCGCCTTTTTTACCAATGGCTCCCGCTCTGCTGCGCTGGTTATGTCAATTACCGCTTTCTCAGCGTGGCGATCATTGCCTATCTTCTCGTCAATCGCCTTGCCATCGCCATCAGCTACAATTACCTTCCACTTGTTGCGCGATGCATGGGTTAATAAATATTCAATTAAGTAGATTGAAGATTTCCCTGCTCCGGCTACCAGGATTGTGGTCATAATTATCAGACAGTTATAAAGTGTATGCTCTCACAGCGATTTAGTGGTTCAAAAGTAATAGTATTGTGCTGTTATTTCGCAGTAGCATTTTACCTAAATTTTAAACCCATACATCAAATATCACATATCATTACTTTATGGAATGGAAGAAAAGCCATCTGTCTCTCGACGACCTGAACGATCTGTCCAAAAACACGATGGGTGAGGTATTAGGCATCCGTTTTACCAAAACTACCGACACGTCGCTCGTGGCAACTATGCCCGTCGACCACCGCACTCACCAGCCATATGGCCTGCTGCATGGCGGCGCTTCAGCCGCCCTTGCTGAGACCGTTGGCAGCGTAGCCTCCTGGATGACCATAGACCGGGAACAGCAGATATGCGTAGGCATTGAGATCAACTGCAATCATGTACGTGGCAAAAAAGATGGCATCGTAACAGCCACAGTCACACCGTTACACATCGGCGCTGCCACTCACGTCTGGGACATTCGCATCACCGACGAAAAAGAGAAATTGGTTTGCGTGAGCCGGTTAACCGTAGCTGTATTGAAAAAACCTGCATAGCTATTAATAAACATAACGTTGCGCTAACCAACCATTTTCTAATTTGACCCTTCAATTATCAACAAGCTATGGTAACTACGCTCGATAAAAACACAGCCCTGGTCATCATCGACCTGCAGAATGGCATCGCGGCCTTCCCGGTTGCCACACCCGCTAAAGACATCATTGCTAACGCTGCGCGGCTCGCCTCAGCTTTCCAGCAGGCAGGCCTGCCGGTAGTGGCTGTGAATGTCAATCCCGCTGGCGCTAACTGGACCAAAACACGCAAAGATGCACAGTCGCCACAGATGGGCGCCATGAGCGAAGACTGGTTCCGGATAGTACCGGAGATCGATGCCATACCGGGCAATATATACATCACCAAGCAAAGCTGGAGTGCATTTTTCAATACGCCACTGCACGACGAATTACAAAAACGTTCTGTAACCGGCATCGTGCTTGCCGGCATCAGCACCAGCATAGGCGTGGAAGGTACTGCCCGCGACGCCAGCAGGCTTGGCTATAACATTGCCTTCGCCAGCGATGCCATGACCGACATGTTTGCCGACGCACATGCACACAGCATGAAGTTCATCTTCCCCCGCATCGGAGAAACAGATACTACCGAAAACATACTGGCTAAGTTGGCAGAAAGGTGATACGAACACCCTGAGGTCAACGATCTACGATGAACTCCGCGTTGCGCATGGTCTCGTAGAGCATTTTCAGCTTGCTCACCGTAAATGGTTTGCGGATCATGCCGTAAACCATCGGATAGGCTTCTGCTTTCTTTACCTCATCATCATCTATCTTGGAGCTAAGCATATACACAATACAATTATGTTGCGTGGGCAGCAGCAATCGGTCCAGCCGCTCTACAAACTCCCACCCATTCATCCGGGGCATATGTATATCTAAGAAAATCAGATCCGGCTCATCGCCGTTACCGGTCAGCAAAGCATTGGCCACTGCGCTCAATGCAATATTCCCGTCTGTAAAGGAAGTGATCTTCCGTTCATAACCTGACGACCGGATTAACCTCGTGTGTATCAGGTTAAACGTCTTGTCATCATCTAAAAGAAATATCTGCCGCACATTTTCCATCAGCGAATCATTTTATAATTGACCGCAATTAACATTTAAATAACGATATTTCCAAAAAATAGTCGGTGATCCGGTGATTATTATAGCTGATCCATAACAACAATTAGATGAGGCAGAAGCGCCCCTATCCCGAATGCCTCAAAACGCTGAAAACTGATACCTGAAAACGGACTACCACCTCAGCAACTCGCCAATGCGCTCGGCCACCTTATCGGCATTGGGCAGCATGGCCGCTTCAAGGCCCATATTCATAGGCACGGCGGGCAAATCAAGGGCGCCAATGGTCTGCACCGGTGCATCCAGATATTGAAAACAGTTCTGGGCAATACGGCCGGCCAGCGCTTCGCAGAATGAGTTGCGGAGCTGCTCTTCCGTCAGCACTATGCATTTGCCATGCTTCTTTACCGTATTGTATATCAGCTCTTCATCCAATGGGTAAATGGTGCGTATATCTATCACCTCAACCGAGCCGGGGTATTGTTTTGCGGCATTCTTTGCCCAGTACACACCCATACCATAAGTGATGATGCACAGCGACTCGCCGTTGTCTATGGCTTCCTGATCCGCCGCCTGTGCCACCGCTCCTTTACCCAGGGGCAGCACATAGTCCCGATCCGGCTCTGCCATCTTAGCATCGTCGGTGCCGGGTACCTTGCTCCAGTATAAGCCCTTGTGCTCCAGCATCACCACCGGGTTGCCGTCATAGAAGGCCGCCTTCATCAATCCTTTAATATCGGCTGCATTGCTCGGGTAAGCGATCTTGATGCCTTTGATCGTTGCCAGCGTACTTTCTACGCTACCACTATGATACGGTCCACCACCGCCATATGCGCCTATCGGCACACGAAGTATCATAGATATGGGGAACTTGCCACAACTCAGGTAGCAAGACTTACTGATCTCTGTTACCAATTGGTTCAGCCCCGGATAGATGTAATCGGCGAACTGCACCTCCACTATCGGTTTCAACCCAACTGCATTCATACCAATGGTCGAACCTATGATGTAAGCCTCCTGTATAGCGGTGTTGAAGACCCTGTTGTCGCCAAATTTATCGGCCAGTGTTGCCGCCTCGCGGAAAACACCGCCCAGCCTGCGGCCCACATCCTGCCCATAGAACAGCGCTTCCGGATGGTCTTGCAGCAACTCTTCCACTGCATGCAGCGCAGCATCCACCATCACCACTTTGTCCTTTCCTGACGGTGTGCGGTTGCCCTTCTCTTCCGTTGCGCCCGACGGTGTATAAACATGATCAGCCACTCCTGCCGGATCAGGCTCCGGCGCAGCCACAGCGGCATCAAATTCTGCCTGCGCATACACGCGCTCCTCCTCTTCTATTTTATCCAGTTGCTCCTCGGTATAACCCTTGCTCAGCAACACTTTTTTCAGCTTTGGCCCCGGATCGTCCAGGCTATGTTTGGCAAGATCCTCCGCCGTGCGGTACCATTCCTTGCGCACACCCGATGTATGGTGACCCAGCAGTGGCACCTTGGCATGCACCAATATAGGCTTGCGGTTTTTCCGCACCCAGTCTATGGTATATTCCATGGTTTTGTAAGCATCGGCAAAGTCGCTGCCATCCACGCGCACACGCTCCATTCCCTTGAATCCGCCTGCATATTCCCAGGCATCCATGGTACGGGCCTCATCACTGCTGACAGATATGCCCCAGTCGTTGTCCTGCACCAGGTATATTACCGGCAATTGTTTCAGCACGGCAAACTGGAATGCTTCACTCACCTCGCCTTCCGTCACACTTCCATCCCCTAATGAACAGATGATAACCGGCGGCTCCGGATAATTGGCGATCCCCTCTTTCTCCCTGTATTGTATGCCCTGCGCAATGCCGGTAGTAGGTATCACCTGCATGCCGGTGGCGCTGCTCTGGTGTATGATACCCGGAAAACCCTCCCTGCGGATATTGGGGTGATTATAATAGGCCCTCCCCCCCGTGAACGGATCGCCGCCCTTGGCCAGCAATTGCAGCATCAGCTCATAGGGCCGGTAACCCATACCCAGCATCATGCTCTCATCGCGGTAATACGGACTTACAAAGTCATAGGGCTTCAGCAAAAAACCGGTAGCTAACTGTATGGCTTCGTGGCCGCGCGATGTGCTGTGAACATATTTACAAACCTGCCTGTTTGCATCATAGATTTCGGCCATAGCCCTGGCCGTCATCATCAGGCGATATGCCTTCAGCATTAATTCTTTGGATAGCATGGGGCCGCAAAAGTAAACCAAAAACAGTAAAAACGCCGGGCCATCTGCCACATGTTGCCTGCGGCCGGTGTCACCGCTCCATACAGCGCATCCGGCTCATATTCTGCCAGCCGGCATCAGCCTTATGATCAGCAAAAAACACCACCAGGTCGGCGTCTTGCTTATACTCGGTAAAACAGATCTTTTTTTGCGCTTCCGATTGATACTCAGTAAAATACCATAAACCTATATTGGTCTTGTCCGCATCCACTTTATAGGTTGTGCGGTAAACCACCAGGTCGGCATCGCTCTTGTACTGCGCCACAAATACTTTTACATCCGCATCTGCCGAATAACGCGTCAGGTAAACGGTCTGCGCCCCTGCCCCGTTACCGGATAACAGCGCAGCCAACCACAATACTATGCCGACGATGACTTTCATCGCCACTAACATAAATAATTATTGCAAAGTAAGCAACCGCCACAACCTGACTGCCGCCTGAACACTACTTGGTGGCTGTGTACAACGTAGTGATGCCAAATGTAAGTGGGCGCGCCTGTGCCGCTTTAAATCCACATTTTGTGAGGATAGCACAAAACTCCGCTCCCTGCGGGAAAGCGCTCACCGACTCCGGCAGATAGGTATAGGCCCTGCTGTGTTTAGACACCAGCCTGCCCAGCAGTGGTAGAATATTCTTAAAGTAAAATTTGTAAAACTGTTTCACCGGGAACCTCGTCGGCTGCGAAAATTCCAGAATGGCCAGCTTGCCACCCGTGCGCATCGCTCGGTTCATTTCGCGCAGGCCTGCCTCCAGGTGCTCAAAATTGCGTACACCATAGGCACACATCACTGCATCAAACGTATTGTCAGCAAAGGGTATGGCCACGCTATCGGCTGTCTGAAAGGTTATCCTGCCCTCCAGTTTACGCTCGGCTATTTTTTTGCGCCCCACTTCCAGCATCAGGTCGGCTATATCTATACCTTCCACCCGGTCGGGCCCAAGGGTGCCCGCTGCGGCTATGGCCATATCACCGGTGCCGGTAGCCACATCCAGTATGCTTTTGGGTTGCACATCGCCCAGCGATGCAATGGCCTTTTTCCGCCAGCCCTTGTCAATGCCCATCGACAGGAAATGGTTCAGAAAATCATATTTCCCCGCAATATTGTTGAACATCTCGGCCACCTGGTCCTTCTTGGCCAGCGCAGATGCCGAATCCGGAAGTATCTTTGCCGCCGGGTTAGTATCCTGAATAGACTGCATTTGTCACAAAAGTACACCCAAATCGAATGGAAATAAAAAGTGCGCGTTACCTGGTCAGCAGCCCCGATATAAAAGACTGCCCCGCCCCCGACAGGCCCGAATATGCATTCATCGGCCGCTCCAACGTGGGCAAGTCGTCCCTCATCAACATGCTCACCAATAATGCGAAGCTAGCCAAAACCTCTGGTACCCCCGGCAAAACCCAGATGATCAACCATTTTGTCATCAACGACGACTTTTATTTTGTTGACCTTCCGGGCTATGGTTTTGCCAAAATATCACAGGCCGACAGGGCCCGCTGGAAAAAAATGATCGAAAGCTACCTGAAGGAGCGCGAGAACCTGGTAACCGTATTTGTGCTGGCCGACAGCCGCCTCGATCCTCAGAAGTTAGACCTCGAATTTCTCCGCAACCTCGGCGAATGGGGCGTACCCTTCAATGTGGTGTTCACCAAGGCCGACAAAAGCACCCAGCGCGAAGCCCATAAGAATGCCCGTGCCTTTATAGATGCCATGAAGAAGGAATGGGAATTCATCCCCAAATGGTTCCTCACCAGCTCTGAGAAATTCCTGGGCCGCAAGGAGATGCTGGCCTTTATTGGCGAGATGAACGAGACCTGGCGCAAAGGCCCGGAAGAGTGATGCCGCTCATTCACATTAATTCGCTTTCGTTCACTGCAATTTCACTATTGCATTAACTATATTTGTCGCTATGAAAGTTGTCATTTTTGCCGGCGGCAGGGGCACCCGTATATCTGAGGAGTCGTCGCTGAGGCCAAAACCCATGATAGAGATCGGTGGTAAACCCATCCTCTGGCATATCATGAAGATCTATGCCGCTTACGGGCATACCGAATTTGTCATCTGCCTCGGCTACCGCGGCTGGATGATCAAGGAGTACTTTGCCAATTACTTCCTGCACAATGCAGATATTACCGTTGACCTGGCCAATAATTCGGTGGAGGTGCACAGGAATTCCGCTGAGCCTTTCAAAATATCACTCATAGATACCGGGCTGGACACCATGACCGCCGGCCGCCTGAAGCGGGTGCTGCCTTACGTGGGCAACGAGACCTTTATGCTGACCTATGGCGACGGCGTATGCGATGTGAACCTGGACGAACTGCTGAAATTCCACAAGCAGAGCGGTAAAATATGCACCATGACGGCCATACAGGCCACCAGCCGCTTTGGCGTGCTGAAAATGGAGGGCGATGGCACTATAGAAAGCTTTGAAGAAAAGCCTGCCGACTCCGGCACGTGGATCAATGGCGGCTTTTTTGTGGTAGAACCCGAAGTAGCCAAATACCTGCACGACGACGCCGACGATATTATGTGGGAACGCCAGCCCATGGACGACCTGGCCCGCGACCGGCAGATAGGCGCCTATCGCCATCACAACTTCTGGAAGTGCATGGATACCTTGCGCGACAAAGAAGAATTGGAGAACCTCTGGCAAACAGAACCCCTATGGAAAAAGTGGTAAGCGCCGCATACCTGCGATCCGCATTCAAAGGCAAGCGCGTGTTCCTTACCGGCCACACGGGCTTTAAAGGTGCATGGATGCTGCAGATACTGCAGTGGCTGGGCGCTAACGTAAAGGGGTATTCTCTGGCCCCGGAAAAGAAATTCGACCTCTACAACCTCATACAGGGCGACAAGCTGTGCTACGCATCGGTAACGGGTGACATCAGCGACCTGGCTAAATTGCAATCGGAACTGGTGCGCTTTGAGCCCGATTTTGTATTCCATTTTGCAGCACAATCGCTGGTGCGCCGGGGCTATGCCCAGCCTGCCTACACTTTTGATGTGAACTGCCAGGGCACCGCCAACGTGCTGGAAGCCATGCGCCACTTAGCCAACCCGGCCGCGGGCGTGATGATCACTACCGATAAAGTATATGACAACCCGGAGCGCGGCCTGCCCTTTAAAGAAGACGACAAGCTGGGCGGCTACGACCCTTACTCTGCCAGCAAGGCCGCTGCAGAAATAGTCATCGACTCTTACCGCCGCTCTTTCTTCAACCCTGCCCACCACAGCAGCCACCACAAGGCCATTGCATCGGCCCGCGCCGGCAACGTGATAGGCGGCGGCGATAATTCTGACGACCGCATTGTGCCCGACATTGTGCGTGCCATATCGTTTGGCGAAACAGTGACCCTGCGCAACCCCGCATCCGTACGCCCCTGGCAGCATGTGCTGGAGCCGCTGGGCGCCTACCTGCAACTGGCCGCCAAAATGAGCCAGGACGCGCACACCTACAGCACAGCCTACAACTTTGGCCCCAACCCGGAGGATATGCTCACCGTGGAAGAGCTGACCAAAGTATTTATAGAAAGCTATGGCCATGGCAGCTACCGCGCCACGCCCGACGAGGCTTCCCCGCACGAGGCCAAACTGCTATTGCTGGACAGCAGCAGGGCCGCCCGCGACATTCAATGGAAGTCGGTGCTGGATGCACGCACGGCCATAAAATGGACCGCCCAATGGTATGCCGACAAAGAGACCCATGCCACCGAAAAATGCCTGCGGCAGATACAACAATATTTTGGTGAGTAAACCACGGCCATCATGACGTTTGAACCATTACCACTCAGCGGCGCTTTCCTCATCACACTGCCCTCGCCTGCCGATAACCGCGGTGTGTTCGTCAAAACATTCCACGATACTACGCTGCAAAAAGCGGGTATCGACTTCAAACTGAAGGAGAGCTATTTCTCTACCTCAAAGAAGGATGTGATCCGCGGCATGCACTTTCAGTTGCCGCCGCACGAACATGCCAAGATCGTGTTTTGCCCCTTTGGCGCTATAATGGATGTGATCGTTGACCTGCGTCGCAACTCCCCCACTTATGGGCAGCACTATGCCACGGAGCTGAGCGCTGCCAACCACAAGGCCTACTATATACCTATAGGCTTTGCACATGGCTTCAAATCGCTCTCCGACGATGCCATCACCTACTACCTCGTTTCCTCCGAATACAACCAGCCCTGCGACACCGGCATCCTCTACAGCAGCATCGGCTACGACTGGGACATTTCCAACCCCATCCTCTCCCCCCGCGACCTTTCTTTCAAGACTTTAGGGGAGTTAGAGAGTCCGTTTTCTTTGTAATGCGGCACTACTGTCGTGGTGTGAGTTCAAAAAGTGAATAATAAAACTTACGCTTACCCAAGATTGCCCGATAATTTTACGTCTATACCTCAAACACCTTAAATGAAAAAATTTCTCATTCTATTGGCAACCCTGTTGTCCTTTTCCGGCTATGGCCAGGGTGGCAATGGTGCAGTACGCTGCCCACACATACATCACCTATAGCCAGATCTTTCCCGGTTGTTGCCGCCGATGTTCAGGGTAACTCATACGTTGCCACGACTTGCGATAGTACATTAACAGTTATAGACGCAGATAGCCTTGTAGACCGGTGGTGCGTCATTGCCCGCTACGATTCTTCCGGCAACCGGCTCTGGTTCAAAAGCCTGAGTACTCCAGCCACAATAGCTGCTATGGCCACCAACGCATCCGGAGATGTTTACATCACAGGATGTACGCCGCGCGCCTCAATGATAGTAGGCAGCGATACAATAAGCAATCCGTATGGCCTTACAGACTCTTTAGAAGACATGTTTCTCATACGCATGGATACCTCCGGGAATGTGCTGTGGACGCGGTGGATAAGCAACAACGTCGGCGTATCCGTAGCTATCGACCCGGTCGGTAGCATCTATGTGGCCTGTCTTTATACATCCGTCAAAAAGTACGATCCGGCCGGAGATGCTATATGGGATGTACCCATCAGCAACTATCCCATCCTTACGAACACGGTAACGGGCGTAAGCACAGATATGTATGGGCACGTCTACATGTCGGGCGTCTTTTTTATTGATACACTGCATGTCGGTTCGGTATCTGTACTGCACGACTCACCACCAGGAGGCGGCTGGTTCGACGATTTTGTAGTGCAACTCGATACTGCCGGCAACGCACATTGGGGGCATGACGTCGGCGCTTACTATATCAACAGTTTCCCGACGCTCACTACCTGCGACCAGTCGGGTAATGTATATGTTGATGGCACTTATTTTTATGGGCCCACTATTATCGGTGCAGACACCCTGCCTGCTTTAGGTGCGCTCAATGCGAGCCTTATCAAGTACGATTCTACTGGACTTCCTCAATGGGCCAGGGGCATAACGAACACCACTGCACAGTCGTTGGTGTGCGACGCAGATGGCTTTATCTACATAGCTAACTACAACCCATATCTCACCCCAGACCCCATTTATCCGACACCCCCCTACCCCAATTGGCGCCGGGCTATCATGAAATATGATGCCTGCGGCAATGAAGTTTACGCAGTACCAATAGACAGTACTGGCGCTGCACCGCAGGTCACTAACTTAAGCGTCAGTCAATCTTACGATCTGTATGTTACCGGCTATTATAAAGACTCGGGCCTGCTCGCGGGGACGATCGTATATGACTCCAGCAGTTTTTATCAGAATACATTCGTGGCCCGTTGGCGTATGCAATCACCTATCTATACTTGCGCCGAATTATCGGTTCAGGAGCCTTTTAAACAGGCTACCGACGTAGTCTTATACCCCAACCCAGCAACTTCCACGCTCACCATCACATCCTGCGAACCGATAAAAAGTATCAGTATCACCAACCTGGTGGGGCAAACCGTTTACTCACGTGCCCTTAACAACAATAAAGTGGAGATCGATGTCTCGGTTTTTTCAGCGGGCATTTATTTTGCGCGGATAAATGGAGGTGTGGTGCGTAGGTTTGTGAAAGAATGAGGGCCGCATTAATGTCTTCTTAGCAGATACTGATCGCCGTCCGTGAAGTTAGCCAACAAATGAACTGCCCGCAATTTATCCACGCACAACGCACTCACCCCCCCCCTTCACCATACCTGCGTACAACCCATTGTGCATATCTCCTTTTGTCCACAACCCACCACTGCGCTACCTTGCCCACAGCTCTTTGAAAAACCAACGCAAACGCTTGCTCCTATGTCAGCCTAAGCCCCGTCGACGGCCGGAAACGATCGTATGCCAGTGGCACGGCTCGCGCCGGCAAAGGGCATGTATCAGAAACCGGCTCACACAGTGTTTGATCGTACCCGACACCACGCCACAGGGCCACATCGGGCAATGCGGGAAATGGAATTGTTGATGACAACCCATTGAAAACCAAACCATCACACAGGCATAGTGGATAACCATTGCCCGATTACCTGTTTTAAAAACCATCGGGCAATCGGGCAATGCCAATAACCAATTGGCTGAAAATTGAACCCATGGAACGGCTCACCGCCTTGCCACAGGTAAGTTTCAGAAACCGGCTCACGCATTGTTTGATCGTACCCGACACCACGCCACAGGGCCACATCGGGCAATGCGGGAAATGGCATTGTGGATGGCAACCCATTGAAAAACAAACCATCACACAGGTATAGTGGATAACCATTGCCCGATTGTGTGTTTTTCGGGCTTCGGGAAATCACAAGATCCGGCAGCACATGAAGTCAGCCCATGTCACCCCTTCTGCCGCTCGCGGAGAAGGGGCCGGGGGATGAGGTCGCCCTGCCATCGGGCCATCGGGCAATGTCTCCATGCCATCACAAAAAAGGCGACGCAAACGCCGCCGCTATCGCCACCTGTTATATCTTTATAGCAATGCGCGCCTTCATCCTCTTTTTGTTGCTAATTGTGCCCGCTGTCACCCGTGCCCAACTGCCAGGCTGCCCCAACCTCCGGGTTGAGATAAAGTCCGACAAGGCAATTTATCAGCAGAGCCAGGAGGTACGACTCACCTTTCTATGGACCAACGACATGGATGCAGTTCAGCAAGCATGGATCGATCATCCGGCACTGTGCAGTGGTGGCCCGGCAAACACCAGCGTCCAGATAATTAATTTAAGCACCGGGATGCCGGTGCTCCGCTTTCCGGATATATCGGTGACCTGCCCCCAGGCATTCACGCCCGACAAAGTAATGTCCGGCATGTATCACCTGCAACCGCGGCAAAGCATGGCCCGTGAATACGCGCTCACTAACCTGTGCATGCTGAACAATGACAGCAACAGCCTGCCCCCCGGCAACTACCTGATGCAGGTTACCTGGTGTGGCAATGTATCTAACTGGGTAAGATTCAAAGTGGAAGGAACGGAATGACGAAAACTGATGACCAGAATACTATACTAATACGCTACTCATTACCATCGTCGCTATGCTGTTCTGCGCGCTCTTTGTGCTGTTTTTTGTTGTGCGGGGCCCCTTCTATCACGATCACTATTTCGCCCTTCGGCGCATGCGCCTCATAGTGGGCGGCCAACCCGGCAAGGGTGTTGCGGTTGGTCTCTTCAAACATCTTGGTGAGCTCGCGGCAAACAGCGGCATTGCGGTCTGCACCAAAATAGGTGGCCAACTCATGCAGGGTCTTTACCAGGCGATGCGGAGATTCATATAAAATAACGGTTCGCTCTTCAGTAGCCAGCTCAGTGAGCATGGTGTGCCGGCCTTTCTTCAGCGGTAAAAACCCTTCAAATGCAAAGCGGTTGCCCGGCAATGCCGACTGCACCATAGCCGGAACAAATGCCGTGGCGCCTGGCAGGCATTCCAGCGCTACACCGTTCCGCACACATTCGCGCACTAATAAAAACCCCGGATCTGAAATGCCTGGTGTGCCGGCATCGGTCAGCAAAGCAAAGGTTTTTCCAGCCTTCATCTGGTCCACCAAATGTGCCACCACCTTGTGTTCATTATGCTGGTGATAGGGTGTCAGCGGCTTCTGTATCTGGTAGTGCTTCAGCAACACGGAACTGGACCGGGTATCCTCGCAGAGGATAACGTCCACGTTCTTCAATACCTCCACTGCCCGGTATGTGATATCACCAAGGTTACCTATAGGAGACGGTATGAGGTATAAATGAGTCAATTCGAAAATTTGACAATTCGGCAATTCTGCACGTGCAGGATTCAGCAACGTAAATGTCTGGGGGCCGCCTTCGTTAGCGAGTCATCCAGTCGACCATCTACTAAGTACTATCTGCTAAATACTGCGCACTTACGACTAAAGACTACCCTTGCGCCAGCGTGAAATCGAAAGATTCCATTACCGGGTTAGCTAACAGCTTTTTGCAGGCGTCGTTGGCAATGGCTTCTGCCTCAGCCTCGTTGGCGGCTTCTATATGCAAAGTAATGTGCTTACCTATGCGCACATCATGCACGTGCGACAGGCCCAGGTTGTGCAGGCTGTTGTTCACTGCCTTGCCCTGGGGGTCAAGCAGTTCCTTGTGCGGCATTACATTTACGTGTGCTATGAATTTCATGTTCTTATTATTTTATGCGTTAACGGTTGCAGGCTGCTGCACTGCCGGGTACCTATACACCAGCGACAGCAACACATACAGAATAAATGCGAAAGGAACAGCGGCTATCTGCAGAAATGGAATAGAAGCCAGTGTAGCGGCAACCAATACCAATTGCGGCCACCAATTGCCGATACCCTTGCCATGAGGTATCATTTTAAAGAATTTGATATTACTTACCATCAGCAGGCACACTATGGCTATAATGAGGTAGATGACCCATTTGCTGTGCATGAACACAATGACATTGAACGGATTATACCACATCAATAACGGAAATGACCCGATAAAGATGCCCACTGCCGGCGTCGGCATACCGATGAAATAGTTTTTTTGCTCGTTGCTGGTCACGTTGAATTTGGCAAGGCGCAAGGCGGCAAAGCAAGCCACCAGGAAGGCTGGCACCATACCCAGCATACTGGCATCGAAAGCGTCGGCCTGTTCCATCTGCGCATTCCACAGGCACTTGAACAGGATAACAGAAGGCGCTACCCCAAAAGAGACAACATCTGCTAGTGAATCAAGGTCCTTACCTATAGGCGAAAAGACATTCAGCGCACGGGCGGCAAAGCCATCCAGCATATCGCAAACTGCAGCAATGCCAATGAATACACTACCCAAATACAACTGTTCGGTGCCCATGATCCATTGCAGGCTGCCATCGGTCATATTCCGATACACATAAGGCTGCGCTGTAAGTAGATATGCAATGGCTATGCAGCCACAAAAAAGATTGGCCAGCGTGAGCAGGTTGGGCAAGTGCTTCATTGGGTTCAAAAGTAAGCATAAACGCCAATAGTTATAGGCAGGCAAGGGCAATTTGTAGCCGCGCATTCCATCTTTTACTGAATAATAAGTTATTAATAAATGCGAAAAAACAGAAACAGGATAATACGATTTACCTAACTTTAGGCATACCGCTCCCATGTTATATGCAGTAGTTGATATTGAGACCACCGGAAGTTATGCCGCCGCAAACGGCATAACAGAAATTGCCATAGTGATACATGACGGCAATAAGGTGCTTAATTTCTACGAGTCGCTTGTTAACCCGCATGTGCCTATCCCCTACTTCATTCAGCGGCTGACGGGCATCAACGACGACATGGTGGCCAATGCGCCATCGTTTGAAGAGATAGCCGGGCAGGTATTTGAGCTGCTGCAGGACAAAGTGTTCGTGGCTCATAACGTTAATTTTGACTACTCATTCGTCAAGTATCACCTGGATAGTGCAGGCTATGAGCTAGACACCCGGAAACTATGCACCGTGCGCCTGGCAAGAAAGGTGCTGCCCGGACTGGCAGGTTATAGCCTGAGCAAACTGACGCAACAATTGGGCATCACTCATTCGCAACACCACCGCGCAGGTGGCGATGCCCTGGCCACTGCCGACCTGCTGGCGATGATTGTTGCGAGGGATATTGACGGCAAGGTGATCAACGGCATGCTGAAGGGAAAAAATGCTGAACAATACCTGCCGCCGCATTTGCCTGTGGCCGATATAGCAGGATTACCCAGCACCCCGGGGGTTTACTATTTCTACAATTCGGCCGGCAAGGTCATTTATGTTGGGAAGGCAAAAAACATCCGCAAGCGGGTAAAAAGCCATTTTTCCAATAACAAGGTCAACAGGCAGAAACAGGATTTTCTTCGCGAGACGTGGCGCATTAGTTACAAAAAATGCGCTACCGAGCTAATGGCCCATATACTTGAAAGCACCGAAATAAGACGCCTGTGGCCGGTGTATAACCGCAGCCAGCGGGGCTACCTGCCGCAATATGGACTATTTGTTTATGAGGACCGCAGCGGCTACAAACGGTTCGCCATTGAGAAGAACAGGTATGCATCCCGGCCGGTCCATACGTTCAATACGGTCTATGAAGGACAGTTGCGCCTGCGCGAGCTGATCAGCGAATTTGGCCTGTGCAACCGGCTCTGCAACCTGTCTCCTGACTGTACGTGCGATGAACATGTGCAGGTGCATGACTACAATGAACGCGCAGAAAAAGCACTCACCTGGCTGCGCAGGCAATTGCCAACGTTTGCCGTTATAGACAAAGGCTTTGAAGACAATGACCATAGCTGCATACTGATTACAGAAGGCCACTTCTTTGGTATGGGATACCTTACAGATAAAAAGGAGCAGCTACAAAGTATAGACACACTGCGCGAGACGCTGGAGCCCCTGCAGGACAATGATTTCATCCGCAACCTGGTGCTGCGCTACGCAACCGAATACCCGGAGAAGTGCGTCACTTTCTCCTAAAAAAAGATCCCGGTGTATACCGGGATCTCGTTGTGAATAAGTATTTAAATGCGCACACTATCTGACGAATGCGGTTACTCTGCTAAGATTTTCCTTTGATGACATGGCACCATAAATGCGTTTCATCTCATATTCGTTGTTGTTGTGAAACTGTGCAAGTATCTCTTTGGCCTTGCTGTCGTTGTCTTTAGCCAGCGTCATCAGGTGCTCGAAGCTGACTTCCGAATGCTGGTTCTCCAGCTTAAAGTCGTGCATCTCCACTGAATAATGACCGTTCTTTATGGATATGTCCAGCGTGTAATAGACTTTATACATGTTGCAGAAAGCGTTCTTTCTATCGGATGAGAACACATATACACCATAGCCTGTGAAATTGTGGCCACCTTCGTCAAGCTTCAACGACTTTGAAGAGAACATTTTGCGGAAGTAGTACTCCGCATTATGATCCATATCGTCGCGGCTGAAGATGCCTTTAAAGTGCACTACCGTGTCGTAGAACGGTATGCGGCCCTTAAGAGGAATATGCGAAGCAACAGATTTCAGCCATTCGGCCCTTTTGTCTGTTTTTCCGGTGAAGGTCACATCCGGAAGCATTGTCTTTACAGGTTCACCTTTTGCCGGCATTCTTGTCTGGGCTTGCATCCCAAGCGTTGGCAGAACCAACAGCAGAACAGTGAATAAACGTTTCATAACTAATGTTTAAAGGGATTAACTAATAATTATCTTATTTATTCTTTTTTAAATTCACGACAAAGATAATGGCATTTTGTTAATAAAATACAAATCAATTGCTAATTTCTTAAAAAGAATATTTTATTATATTTTTCATTCGATAAATCAATTAACTATCAAATTGCATATTGACAACTAATTGTTAACAAAATAAGCTAACTACAAAAAAACCAGGCAATTAGCCTGGCTCAATATTCTTTCAACAACGAAACTATTTCATAGAAAGCCCTTTGCGTATGATAGCAAGGCTTTCGTCAATTTGCTCCCTGTCGATTATAAGAGGCGGAGCAAATCGAATGCGGTCGCCATGAGTAGGCTTAGCCAGGAGGCCTGCATTCTTGAAGTTGATACAGAAGTCCCAGGCAGCATGCTGGTTAGGGTGATTGATCACAATCGCATTAAAGAGTCCCTTACCCCTTACGGTAGCTACGTGTTCATGGCTCATGGCCATTAGCTCACGCCGGAAGTATGCGCCCTGCTCAGCTGAATTTTCAGCCATGCGCTCATCGATGATAACCTGGAGCGCAGCAATGGCAACGCGGCAAGCAAGTGGATTACCTCCGTATGTGGACCCGTGTTCACCCGGTTTTATGGTCAGCATAATTTCGTCGTTGGCCAAAACAGCAGACACCGGCATCGTTCCGCCGGAAAGCGCTTTACCCAACAGGAGTATGTCAGGTTTTACTTCTTCGTGGTCGCAGGCCAGCATTTTCCCGGTGCGTGCCAGGCCTGTTTGTATCTCATCAGCCATTAGCAGCACATTGGCTTCACGGCACAACGCAGCGGCAGCAGCCAGGTAACCCTCAGCAGGCACTATAACGCCAGCCTCGCCCTGTATGGGTTCTACCAGGAACGCCACTACATCCGGATCCTGCAAAGCCCTCTTTAGCGCGGGTATATCGTTATAGGGAATGACCTCGAAACCCGGAGTAAATGGCCCGAAATCGCGGCGGGAGTCTGTATCTGTACTAAACGAGATAATGCTTACTGTGCGGCCATGGAAATTGTGCTCACACGTGATGATCTTTGCTTTGTTGGGCTGCACACCTTTCACCTCATACCCCCAGCGGCGGGCCAGCTTAAGGCCCGTTTCCACGGCCTCTGCCCCGGTGTTCATCGGAAGCACCTTGTCGTAACCGAACAAGCGGGTGATATATTCAGCGAATTCGCCCAGTGCATCGTTATAGAATGCCCTCGATGTAAGTGTTAACTTCTGCGCCTGCTCTATGAAAGCATCTATGATGCGGGGATGGCAATGGCCCTGATTGATAGCCGAATAACCGGAAAGAAAATCGAAGTATCTGTTGCCGTCAACATCCCATACGTGAACACCAGAGCCACGCTCCAGAACTACCGGTAACGGGTGGTAGTTGTGAGCGCCAAATGATTCTTCCCTTTCCAGGAATTTACGGGTATGTGAGGTTACAGATACGGAGTGCATATCGCAAAATTAAGCCTTTAAGCTCAAATAAAGGTTAAGCCTCAACCGTTTCGTGTATTGGAGCAGGCTCATGAGCATTGACCTTGTTCAGCTCCAACAGCGTATATGAACCATCTTTGGCACGCTCGAACATAGGCAGGAAGCGGGCACCATAAACCACTTGCTGATAAGTATAAGAGGTACGTTGCTGCACAATATTGGAGAAATGGTCGTCGAACGCCTTGATATTTACCACTATCTCGGCTCTCGCATCGCGTATCTGCTCCTTGGTCATATTATACAGCGGGCTGTTTTCATCTATGCTGTGCACAATGGTCCAACTCAAAGCGAGTGAATTGATAGCAGAAAGATCAAGGTCGAGCGGGTAAAACCTGGTGACGATACGGCCATTTTCTTCCAGATGCAATGCCAGTGTTATGGTTGCCGATACATCTGTAAGGTGGTTGTTCTTGTAGGTACAAAGTCGCAGCATCAGTGCCCGGCCGCCTTTGAAAGGCGATACCAGCACGTTTTGGCTGAACAACAGGTAGGCGCGTGGACGGGCAAAGCGGCCATACATGAGGCCGGTGACCAATGCAAAAACCAATATCCCAAGCAACGATTCTGCCGAAGCTATGGTATTAGTGACCATACCGGTAGGCGCCACATGGCCGTAACCAACAGTAGTAAGTGTCTGGGAACTGAAAAAGAAAGCATCCATGAACTTCTCAACAATGGATGCTGAAGGCTCAACACCCATCAGGTGATCCACACCTGTGACCAGGTAGAGCATTGCAAAGAACAGGTTGATGCCTGTGTAAAAGAAAAAAATGGTCAGGAGGAAGTTGATGCGCCTCATGCGCAGCAGCGAATGGTAAAGGCTGATGCGCTCCCAGAATGCGACACCACGTTTGCGGAGATTATTGGTACCATCTGCATTCACCAGACGGCCGCCCTCCACACTGCTGTTAGGCCCAAAGCCCGTGTTGTTAATATCCTTGACCCTCGTTTTATGTGTGTGCATTGCCATGCGTTCTGTCTTTGCGGTAAGCCAGCCATAGCGCAGCAGCCATAGACGCCAACATCACCGATACACCCAAAAATAAGGGAATATTGCCGTTGTACAGCCGGGTGGACACAACACGGGTACCTATGATAAGCAAGGAAAAAACAATAAGTTTTATGGCCCAGTCGGCCCAGGGCAGAAGATGCAGTACAGGAACACCCAGCAGGCGCGACGAATGATAAAGATAAAAAGCAGCCTGCAGGTAAGTGCTGATAACAAATGCCAGGGCTACGCCCGGTAACCCGATCCATAAATAGAGGGGATACATGAGCAAAGCACCAACGACCAACTCGGTAGCCGCGCCTATGTTGATCAGGGCGCCCTTGTGCAATCGCTGTAGCACGGTTGTGAAGCTGTAGGCGCGCAGCGGCAATACCAGCAGAGATGCGGCGAAAATGGGCACCGCGGCCGCATACTTACCCGATAGCAGGCCAATAACGACCTCCTGCCTGTAGGCCAGCAGAAAAAAGAATAAAGGAAAAACGATAGCAGACATTACCCTACCCAACCGGTTGACCAGCGCAACAATATGCTCATTCTGCCCATCGGCAGCTAATGCAGATAACTGCATGAGCACCGCACTTGCCGCTGCATTAAAAAGAATGGGCAGGAACGGGATGTTTTGTGAACCATTGAAATAGACCGCAGAAAGACCGGCAGGCAGCAGTAACGATATAACAAACTTATCAGCGTAGTTAGAGAGTACCTGGGTGATATCGTAAATGCCGAGGTGCACCCACAAATGCCGCACCTGCGACCGGGCCGGCACATCTGCATTTTGCTGTGCTGTTGTTTTGAAAGCACGCACAGCAGTCACAGTATATATCAGTAGCCGGGCCGCAACAAGTATAGTGAGCAGCGTAAAAATGCTTCGGAGCGAAAATCCACTTTGCAGCACACCACCATGAATGGCCACATAAGCAATGGAGTAGATGACATTGACCGACACCAACACCCGGAAGCGCCTTGCAACAACCAGGAATGCCTCGAGGATGGCGGATACTGCAAATGCCATCACGAACAAAAGGGATAGTAGAAAACCAACGTGAACCTCGCGGCATTGCATCCAGGCAAAGGCAACAGCAGGAATAAGCGCCCAGCCGGTATAGGCAATATAACTGCGCCGCCCAATGCGCCGGGCCATCGCCACCAATGCTGCCGGGGTATAGGTCATCATCAGCGCCTGCAAGCCGAAGCAGATGAGCGGATAGAATACATTGAGCTGTATCCAGACGTGCTGATAGTCGCCATAAGTGGCAGCAGGCAGCACGCGCGAATACCATACGGTAACTGCCATCGCAGCCAGCGACGGAAAGAACCGGATAATGAATATCAGGAAGGAATAGCTGTAAAAGGGATTAGTTTTTGCTTTTGGCAAAGGCATCACATTCTTCCTTGTTTAGGTACCTCACAACTTTTGCCGGGTTACCGGCCAGCACGCAATATCCATCTGTATAGCTCTTTGTTACCACGGCATTGGCGCCTATTATCGTAAAATCGCCAAGCTGCACCTCTGGCAATACAACTGCGCCAAAGCCCAGCCAGCAAAACCGCCCTATGACCACCGGGCCCGACGACAGATGCACATCATTGTTCACAAGATCGTGGTTGGCAGAGACGATGCAAACATTGGGCCCTATATTGGTATAGTCGCCGATGTGTATGCCGTTGACCGCATTGATATAGACACCTGGTGAATCGCCGGGGAATACCTCTTTGCCTTTCACTATCTTCTCTGGCACACGAATAGTAGCGGTATGATGTACGGGCCATTTTACGTCTGCGTTCTGGCGCAATATCCTGCGAAACAGAAAGTCGGTAACATAGAAGCCCACACTCAATTTATTGCTCCAGCCAAAAAGGCGCCTGATACCGTGTGTGTGCTCACTATCCATACAGACGTTACTTAGCAGCGGTTTCTTTGGGCTTCCGCACCAGCGGCACCAATGCACCGGCACAAAGCAATAAAAGCAAAATACTGCTGGCCATCGCTATCTTCTGACCTTTATAGAAACTTTCTGGCCTGAAATGGAACTCGATGCTATGCTGTCCTGCAGGCACTTTGATGGCGCGCAGCACATAGTCCACCCGCATAATAGGTGTTTCTTTACCATCCACAAAGGCTTTCCAGCCCTTGGAGTAATACATATCGGAGAAAACCGCAAGGCCATCCTTGCTATTGGATGATTTGAATGAAAGATCATCCAGGCCATATTCGGCCAGCTTCACATTAGCGGCGCTGTCTTTGCCAAACGTATAGCTACCCATATCGTTCTTAAAGTCAACGCGCATTACTGCAGTCTTGTTCGGATCGAACGCGCCGGGCTGCGTGGCTGTGTCGCCGATAGACGGGGCATTGAGGCCGCTCATTTCCTCTTCAGCATTATTGGCCCACTTCACTTCGTCAACAAACCAGGCATTGCCGCACGGGTGCGGGTTGGGCAACACCTGTGGTGCACCACGCTGGCCACCCGGAGTGATGATGTATCTGGTATTGAGCATATTGAGCACCGAGCCATTGAAGCCCTTGCTCATCTGGCGGTCTATCAGATCCTGGTAAACCTCCATTTTTGCCGGTGAATAACCGCCTACACACTTGAAGAAGTAAGCCTGTATGGCATCGTTGTAGGGATCGGCAGCCAGGTCCAGAACGCGGAAATAAGGGTCTTTATCGCGGAGGATGAAATCGTAAGCTTCTTTCTCATGGCGCTTGGCCACCTCGTCGCGGAACATTTCGTCGGGCTCAACTTTATCTGAAAAATTCTTGCTGCTCAGGTAATCGAGCGACACCGGCAGCAGGTCTATCGCAAACAATACAGCCACAATGGCTATGAATGGTGTCAGCTTCAGGCGATCTTTTATATAGAGCCAGAGCACACCCGCTGCCGCAAGAATGAGTGCCGCGCTCTTGAGCGCGCTGGACATGGCCAGCGATGCCCGGTCGTCCTTCAGCGCCTTTACCAGGTCCGGCTGATAATGGGCATCGTTGGGACTGGTAAACGTGAAAAATGCACTGCCCCCTATCCCAAGCACAACGCACAGGCCCGCTGTGATGCCCGCAGCGATCATAACGTCCTTCCATATTTTTTCAGCAGGCAGCTTCTTGTCGATGATGTCCTGCACGGCCCAAATGCCGAGGAGCGGGAACAGCATCTGCGGTATCACCAACGCCATTTCCACAGTGCGGAACTTATTGAGCATAGGCACATGATCGAACAGGAAGTAGTTGATCCCCGGGAAATTCTTGCCCCACGAGAGGACAATGCCAATGATACAGGCGGCAAGTATCCACCACTTGTGCGCTGAACGTACCACCAACATACCCAGCACAAACAGGAAGCAGATGATGGCGCCAAAGAAAACCGGCCCGGAAAGGAAAGGTTGATCGCCCCAGTATAAAGGCAGTTCATCTGCTTCATAATGGTATATCTCGGGAAAGACTTGAGATGCAGCAGGTGCTTTTGACGCATCCTCGCCACTGGCACCGCCATACAGGTAAGGCACCATGATGCAGAATGTTTCTGCAATACCATTGCTCCAGCGGAAGGCATACTCTTTATCCAGGCCGCCGCTTTGTTTTTTATCGTGGCCAGCCAGCTCACTGGCGCCACCGCGCATGGTCTCTTTGGTATATTCGTTGGTAGTGAGCACAGACGTGATGCCCGGCATAACGCCAATAACGCCCACTACTGCTGCAATAGCCGCCGAGATGAAGAACGTCTTTACCTTGCCCTCCTTCACAGCCATATACAGCGCACCAACTACGTAGCAGGCAAAAATAATGCCCATGTAATACATCATCTGAAAATGATTGTTGGCGATCATCAATGCGAGGGTCACACCAAAAACAGCTGCGCCGGTAAGCCAGCGCTGCCGGAAAATAAGCACCAGGCCCGCAAAAGCCAGCGGCATATAACCGATGCTGAGCATCTTTGTATCGTGGCCCGCAGAAATGATGACTGCATTATAGGAAGAGAAGGCGTAGGCCAGCGCACCAGCAGCAGCAAGCCACGGGTTCACTTTCAGCACACGCATCAGCAAATAGAAACAGACCATGGCAATAAAGAAGAAATAGGCTGGTTTACCCAGTCCTTGCACTATCTCCTGTATATAGCTGAGGTAGTTGGTATTGGCAGCGCCAACATAAATAGTATAGGTAGGCATGCCACCAAACATGCTATTTGTCCATAATACATCCTTACCGGTTGCCTCGTGATAGGCTTTGCCTTCGTGCGCCATGCCCATCCAGTGGATATTATCGCCCCCGAAGAACTGCTTGCCCTGCAACAGCGGGAAACAATACAACAAAGAGATAACGAGGAAAGCGGCAATGATGATAACATCCTTCTTTATCTGCCTGAACTCAAATTGCATAAGTGTGGTTTAACGAAACAAAAATAAACTTTATCGCCACTAATGGAAATGGATTAACGTAAATTATGATTGAGAATTGTACATCTGGCACGAGCAAGACAGGCTATGGCCAATCGATAACAAAAAAAAGTCCCGCAACTGCGGGACTTTTCCATCCATGTTTATTAAGGAATTGTCAAACATTACCTCGGTTTGCTTTCGTAGAGCTGTTTGTTCTCTTCCTGCATTTTTTCCTCGCGCTCCTGGTCCTTGTCGTAGGCCCGGATGATGAGTTTTACCAGCTTGTGGCGCACTACATCGGCCTCGTCAAGCTGAATGAACCCGATACCCTCCACTTCGCGCAGGATCTTGGACGCTTTGTAGAGCCCCGATTTCTGATTCTTCGGAAGGTCTATCTGCGTAAGGTCGCCGGTGATAACAGCCTTAGCAGACGCACCGATACGGGTAAGGAACATTTTAAGCTGCAGGTCGGTAGCATTCTGAGCTTCATCAAGAATGATGAAAGCATTGTCCAGTGTGCGGCCGCGCATGTAGGCCAGCGGTGCTATTTCAATGATGCGGTTGGCCATATAATAACTCAGCTTATCGCTGGGTATCATATCGTCCAGTGCATCATACAATGGGCGTAGATATGGGTCGATCTTCTCTTTCAGATCGCCGGGCAGGAAGCCAAGGCTTTCGCCGGCCTCAACCGCAGGGCGGGTAAGGATGATCTTGCGTACAGCCTTGTTCTTGAGGGCGCGCACCGCCAGTGCCACCGCAGTGTAGGTCTTACCGGTACCGGCAGGGCCTACTGCAAAAAGGATGTCGTTCTTTTCAGATGAGGCAGCCATCAGTTTCTGATTAGCTGTCTTAGCACGCACCACCTTGCCATTAGGACCAAAAACGAGTATGTCGTTAGTGGCAGGGTCTTCGGCAGGGCTTTCGCTTTCATCATCCCCAAGGATGCGCGAAAAATAGTTCTCAGACAAATGCCCGTTGCGCTCCAGGTATTGCACGATCTGTGCGATCTTCTGCTGGGCAGCACCTACTTCGTCCGGCTGGCCGGAGATCTTGATCTGTGAGCCGCGGGAAAGCAGCTTGAGCAAGGGATACCTGCGTTTCAGCAGATCGAACTTGCTGTTGTTAACGCCAAAAAACTCAATGGGGTTAACGGTTTCGAGGTTGATGATTGCTTCTGTCAATGGGCTAAATTTATGGTGAACTTATACAATGCTATTCCCCGAACGACCATCCTGGCGCCTTAAATGCGGTAGCCGCCGGCCTTGAACTCCTCAACTTTGGCAGCGATAGCAGCATTGCTGAGGGCGAACATTCGGGCGCAAAGAGCCGCAGCGTTGCGGGCGCCGGCCTTGCCTACTGCAAGTGTACCTACAGGCAAACCGGCTGGCATCTGCACTATACTATAAAGTGCATCCACGCCGCCTGGCAAGCCGCCTTCCAACGGAACACCGAGCACGGGCAGAGAAGTGTATGCAGAGCAAACGCCGGGCAGCGCTGCTGCCATGCCTGCTGCTGCCACTACGGCACCGTAGCCGTTGTCTTTAGCGGTTACCATCAGCTCGCGCACTTTGTCCGGGTTGCGGTGTGCGGAAGCTACTACCATGTTGTTTTCAATTCCAAACCAGTTGAGCCACTTGCTGCATTCCTGCATTACGCTTTCATCTGTCTGCGACCCCATGATGATCATTACTTTCATAAATACTGTGAGTGTGTTTGTAGTGAAATTATCAATCGATTTTAAAAGACTTTGCCAATATTTATCCACGCCTCTTGATAACTTTTTGCGTTTCATGTATGCCCATCGGGCTCTTTATTAACGTGCCGATAATATTGGCGGGAGCCGTGAGCGAAGAATACATACGGGTAGAGACTTTCCTGTAGGCCCATCAATAGTTATGCCACACGCTACGGTGTGGCATAAGAGGTGACAAATGTTACCAAACTATTACTGTTTATGGCTCCATTCCGCCATTTTTTCGTGCAATATGTCCAGAGGTACGCACCCGTCCTTCAGCACCTCATCGTGAAAAGAGGCGAGGTTGAACTTGCTGCCCAACTGCTGCTCATATTTTTTACGTTCGCCAGAGATAGCCATCTGCCCTATTTTGTAAGACAGAGCCTGGCCCGGGATGGCCATATAGCGCTCTATTTCAGCCGTTGCATCGCGTTCAGATATGAGTTCATGCGCCATCATGTACTTTATCGCTTCTTCGCGGGTCATGCCTTTGTAATGCATGCCTACGTCCACCACCAGGCGGATGGCGCGGTGCTGGGCATCGCCCAGGTGACCAAGATATTGATAAGGATCGTCGTACAAACCCATTTGCTTACCCAGCGTTTCGCAGTAATGTGCCCAGCCCTCGCCATAAGCGCCATACCATAAAAAGCGGCGGAAAGCAGGAAGCGACTTATTTTCCTGCTGCAGCGATATCTGGTAATGGTGACCGGGAATAGCCTCGTGCAGGAAAAGGGTGACCATACCAGTGGCATTGTATTTAGCAGCATCGAGAATAGGCACATAAAATATGCCGGGGCGGGTACCGTCTTCCGATCCCTGGTTGTATTCCGCGCTGGCAGACGCTGCACGGAAGGCCTCCGTCTGGCGTATGGTGAACTGCGTTTTAGGTGTGCGGTTGAACATGGTCTTGAGCATGGGGTCTTCATGCTTCTTTATAGCCCAGAAGCTATCTATGACCTGCTGCGGCGTTTTGAACGGACAGAATTTCGCATCGGTTGACACATATTTGAACAACGCCTGCAGCGAGTCTTTAAAACCTATCTGCACACGGGTCTTATTCATCTCGCTTTCAATGCGTGCCACTTCTGCAAGTCCTATCTGATAGATGCTATCTGGTGAGAGGTTGGTGGTTGTCCAGTAGCGGGCACAATACAGGTAATAATCCTTGCCGCCGGGCATATCGCCAATGCCGCTGCCCGTGCGTGCTTTGGGCAGATATTCATCGTGAAAAAACGTGAGCAGTCTTTTGTATTGCGGGTTAACAATACTGTCTATGGCATGTATATAGGCCGCTGTAAGGCGGGCCTTATCTGCGTCTGAAAAGTCTTTGGGGAAATTCTTTATCGGCCCGTAAAAAGTGCTGGCAGTATCCTTGTCGGCCATCACCGCTTTAAGCTGTGGAAGTATCTTTACCACAAGCGCCTTTGGCAGCACCCAGCCTGCAGCCATACCCTTGCGCATATCATAAATAGCGGTATCCGTCCATTGCGGAAAAACAGACAGGCGCTTGAGCCAGTCGTCATAATCCTTTACCGTTTTAAAGGGTTGATTGCCAGACCCCGACCCCAGCATCGGCAGATCGAGCGTGAAGGCCCAGAACTGGTTGATAGGCAGGTAGTGAGTGGGATATTTCAGCCCCTCTATGTTCATCTCCGTCTCGTAGCGGAAAATGCGGTAGCTCATCTTGTCATCGGCACTGAGTTTACTGCTGTCTATATTGCCAAGCTCCTGCAGGTATTTTTTGTAGAACCGGCCCAGGCTATCCCGGAAACTTTCGGATATAGTAATGGTCAGCTTATCGTTGTAGCGGTTGTCTCCATTCGAGGTGGCCTCGGTCGGGAACAATTGCATCCTTTCCTGCCAATAGCTATCGAGCAGCGTGGCAAGCTGCTTGCCGGAGTCGGAGGCGGTTTGAGGGGTGTTATGATCGCCACACGACCAGAGCGTGGCAGAAACCGCCAGCGCTATGAACATCTTTTTCATGATGTGAACATTTGAAGACGTAAATAAAGGAAATTTCCGGCAGATAGCAGAAGGGAAAGACCGGCGCGCATTCATTATTGAAAATGCCTATCGGTAAATTGCAGGTCAATAGCTGAGGGCTGCGTATATTTGCAGTCTAAAAAATAGTGTACATGTATCCCGAACAGATAGTTAACCCGATGAAGGCTGAGCTCACAGAAGCCGGATTCACTGAATTGCTGACCCCAGACGCCGTTGATAGTGCGATGAAACAGTCCGGCACCACGTTGCTGATGATCAATAGCGTATGCGGCTGCAGCGCGGGCACTGCACGCCCGGGAGTACTGATGGCAGTGCATAATGCGGCCAAGAAACCAGATCACCTGACAACGAGCTTTGCCGGATTTGACATAGATGCTGTGAAACAAGCCCGCAATTACCTGATGCCCTACCCGCCTTCATCACCCGCTATTGCGCTGCTGAAAGACGGCAAAGTAGTGCATATGATTGAGCGCCATATGATAGAAGGCCGCCCTGCGCAAATGATCGCGGCAAACCTGATGCAGGCCTTTGAAACATATTGCTAGTCTCTTAATATTTTTTATTGTAAGGTGGTTGCCCGCAGGCAGCTACCTTATTTTTTTTGTAGCAAGTTGATACTCACCTTCTGAGTATCTTTACCCAACGATCTCAACACCCGATGGAGACAATAGAAAGTACCGAAAAGAAAAAGGGCATGCCTCCGGCGATCAGAACCTTTCTTATTAAAGGATTGGTATTCTTCATCGCCTGGGAGTTGCTGTATTCATTTGTGCTGGCACCTGCACGAATACCCGACCGGGTGCTGACCAACATTACCGGGATTGTTACTGCCGACATAGTATCTCTGTTTTATCATCATGTAGATACCATACTGAACCTGAAAAAAGTGATACTACTGATAGACGGCGCCAAGATCATAGGCATTGCAGACCCATGCAATGCCCTGGAAATATTCGTCTTGTATATCGCATTTCTGTTTTGCTACCCGGCATCATATAAGTTGCGGCTTACGTTCACGGCTATTGGCATACCCGTGATATTCGTGGCTAACATAGTGCGTTGCTGCCTGTTGGTTTGGCTTAATATCAGCCATAAAGGCTGGGTCGACATCAGCCATCACTATATATTTACAACAGTTGTGTACCTCATGGTGTTTTACCTATGGATGCTATTCAGCCAACGAGCACGCACCTATGCCGCATAAACTCCGCTTTATCATATCTGTTTCTCTGATCTTGCTGCTAAGCTGGGCCGATGTGTATTATGCGGGGACCTCTGCCGTTACCATCCTTTCGAGAAATCAGAAACTGGCAGTACATGTTTTGATGATTGTAATAACTATGCTAACCGGCTACTACAACTGGAGGGATTACCACGAAAAGTGGCTATTGAGGCTTTGGTTATTGTTATATTTACTCATCATTTGCCTGTTGAGCGCAGTAGCCGTGCTCATTATGACAGGGTATCCGCCGGGAGTGCAGATAACCGCTATTGTCGCGCACATCCGAAATGTATCTGCCAGCCCATTGCTTTTACTTGTGTTCTATATTGTTGCCGTTTCAGTGAAAAGGATACTTGAACAAGGCCCCCTGTAGCCGTTCTGTCTCTAAAAATATTTATTTTAGTTGCCGGAAAATTACATGGCAAAAAAAAGAAAGTCGTCACAGCCAATCCCCGCTCCAGCAGTAGCTACGGCCAATCCGGCTCCGGCAACGCCTCTCAAACGCGCGGGTATCATTGGTGGAGCATTTTGGCCTATGGCATTGATCATATCATTGGCTGTGTTGCTGTTTTACGGTAACACCCTCAGCAATGAACAGGCCATGGATGACAGGCTGGTGATCGTGGAGAACGATTATGTGCAGGCAGGTTTTGCCGGAATTCCGCAGATACTTACATCTGATGCCTACGACAGCTATTCCCGGAAACAACATTCAGAGAACCAGCTTGCCGGCGGCCGCTACCGCCCGTTCTCTATTGTGACGTTTGCCATAGAACAGCAATTCCTGGGCTTGCAGGCACAAGACACGACCGATGTATCTAAACCGAAGGGCAATGTGCTGACTACCGCGCAGCTGGAAAAAATAAAACACGATATGCATGTCAGGCACGTGGTTAATGTGCTGTGCTATGCACTGGCAATGGTCTTACTACTTTGGCTGCTGACATTACTTTTTCCCGGACCCGGTCTCACCCCGCTGGTGATCACGCTATTGTTTTGCATGATGCCCGTCCACAGTGAGGTAGTAGCCAATGTAAAAAGCCGCGACGAGATACTATCATTGTTATTCATTTGCCTGACGCTAATATATTCTCTGAGGTACCATGACACTAAGAGAAAGCTACATTTATTTGTCTCTATGAGCAGCTTTTTGCTTGCGTTGCTTTCCAAGGAATATGGCATAACACTGGTAGTGCTGCTACCCATGATGCTGTTCATTTTCCGAAATGAGCGCCTGCAACGATCGGCTACAGCATTCATTCCGTACCTGCTGCCACTGGGCATTTACGCCTTCATGAGGCTTTCTGCAGAAAAGGGACTCAGCGGCACACCCATTGACGATGTAATGAATATGCCGTACTTGCTGGCTTCGGGGACGCAAAAACTCGCTTCGGAAATGCAGGTGCTCCTACAGTACCTGAAGCTGGTGGTCTATCCGGCACATTTGTCGTCAGACTATTCTTACAAACAGATCCCATACACGGATTTTACGGACTGGAAAGTTTGGCTGTCAATCGTTATTTATGGGAGCATGCTCGCTGGCGCAGTGTACTACACGAGAAAAAGAGATTATGCGGGTTTCGCGCTCACCTTCTTTCTCCTCAATATTTTCCTCATAAGCAATATACCCGTGAATGTAGGCGCGCCTATGGGCGAACGACTGGAGTTTCATGCTTCATTGGGTATTGCGATGATAGCCGGCTACGGGCTGGTGTGGCTGGCTGGAAAACTGCAAAAGCCACAATTAAGGACTGGAGTGGTAGCGGCTGTATTAATGCTCATAGCCGTACCATGCATGAACATTACCTGGGCCAGAAACCGCGACTGGAAGAACGACCGCACCCTGTTTTTGAAAGATGTGCAAACCGTGCCCAACAGTATCATCGCCAATGTAAATGCAGGAGCATCTACGCTGGACATTGCCAACGAAACAACAGATACCACAAAACAGCGGGCGGGCTATCAGAAAGCGATCACTTACTTTGACAAGTGCATTGCGCTGGACAGTGCGTATATGCTGGCCTATACCAATCGCGCAGTTTGCTACTACAAGCTGGGCAATGCAGACCAGGCGCTTGCAGACCTGGACACTGTCAGAGCACATTCGCCGGGGCAACCTTCACTGCCGTACATGTATCAGATAGTGTCGGAATATTTCTTCAGGCAAGGGATGACCTACGGTAAAGCCGGCCAGCACGACAGCGCGGAGACAGCCTTTGCCAAGGCTGCGGATGCTGCACCAAAAGATGTCGAAATACTTTATGACCTGGGGTTTGCCCATTTCTCGGCAGGCCACTATGCCGCCGCCATAGCAACATGGGACAAGCTTAGGCGAATGACGCCTAAAGACCATAAAGCTGATGCCTATTATGAACAGGCCAGGGCGATGGTGACCGCGGGCAGGCAATAACTGTTACCGCATCAGGTAGCGCTTCTTCTTGTTCTTCCAGCCAGCCTCAAAACTATTGTCGGTAAAAAAGACGATGAGGTCTGCATTCAGTTTTTCAGAAAAATAAATGCGCTTGTCCGCGGCCCCAGAGAACTTATTAAAGTGCCAGATGCCCTTGTTGCCCGCTGCATTTTTGCTGAACGGCGTTTTATAAACAATGACGTCTGCTTCCGCTTTATAGCTGGTGGCATATATTTTTACGGTGGCCTCCTTTGCAGTTTTGGTCACAAAAACCTCCTGGGCCCGGGTCGCAGAACCACCCAATAAGAAAGCAGCTACAGATATGCCGGCGAAAAACCTTTGCAGTAACATCAGAAAAACGTTTTTTTGTGGAAATCTGCTGTTAAAGTAATAAGTATGGATGATATTAGAAAATATGCGGTGATCGTAGCTGGCGGAAAGGGCGAGCGCATGGGCGTGGCGCTGCCCAAGCAGTTTCTGCCACTGAACGGAAAACCGGTGCTGGCTCATTCCATCCTGGCCTTTCTCAGCGCACTACCCGATATACACCTGATACTGGTATTGCCCCCACACCAGCTCAGTTATGCGCATATGGTGCTGGGCGCCCTGCCCGACCGCATAGATGCAACAGTGGTAGCAGGTGGCGAGACTCGTTTTCACAGTGTACAGAATGGCCTTAAGGCAATAGACGGTGCGGGCATAGTGTTTGTGCATGACGGCGCACGTCCGGTGGTATCTAAAGATCTGATATTGCACTGCTATCACCAGACGCTGGAAAAAGGCAGTGCCATACCCGCTGTGCCGGCGGCAGACAGTATGCGTATTGCTGAGGGCAACACCTCCAGGCCACTGAACCGGGAACATGTGCGCATCATCCAGACACCGCAAACATTTCGCACAGAAATAATATTGCCGGCCTTCACCCAGCCCTACCGGCCCGCATTTACCGATGAGGCGACGGTGGTTGAAGCGTTCGGTATGAGCGTATTTCTCTCGGAAGGAGAACGCAGCAACATTAAGATCACCACACCCGAAGATATGCTGATCGCCGAGGCATTGATGAACAATGTGCACAGGTAAGCGATGGCACCATTTGTAACAGAATTGTCAGTTCGGAGGATTCTTTCTATATTAGCTGTACAAACACGCACAGATCATGAAAATATCGAGGAAAGCAGCCATTGTAGTTGCATTATGCGCAGGCCTTGTTGGCGCACAGAGCTTCGCCCAGCGTGAGCATCACGATGAGAAGCCTCAGAACCTGAAAATATTGCCGCAAGACATTTCAGAAGATGATCTGCATAAAGTGATGCGCGATTTCTCCATGTCGCTTGGAGTGCATTGTAACTATTGTCATGAGTCGCACGAAGTACCTGGAAAAGAGCGCCCCGACATGAATTTCGCATCCGACATCAAGAAGGAAAAACAAATTGCACGAGACATGATGCGGATGACCGCAGCTATTAACGAACAATACATTGGTAAGATAGGCGATGGTAAGTTAGACAGAATAACCTGCGTTACCTGCCATAACGGTAGCACGCACCCGGTGGTGAATGTGAAAGAGCTGAAGAAAGACAAAGATATGCCTGCTCCTCCGCAGCATTGATACATCAAAATGTAATAGAGATCAGGAGGGCGCAAACAGGCGCCCTCAATTGTTTTCCGTGGGCGCCTGCGCTATTTTATTAACAGGTTCGTTATTAGTATCTTCACGCCACTATGGCAAAGAATGCAAACAAGCAGGCTGTACCCGCACCTGCAGCCAAAGAACCGGTGGTGAACGTGATACCCCGCAATGAAGAAATGTGGAAGAAGATATTTATGGCCAGCATGGCCGTAATACTTGTGGCCATGACGCTGATGAGTTTTTCCTATGGCATATCCGGTGATGAAGTGGATATGAATGAGTATGGAAAGGCCATCTTGAAATACTTCAGCACCTTCGGGCACGACCAGACGGTGTTCAATATGCCTCATGAATTCAACCGGGATGGAGTGATCCTGTATTACGGCGGCCTGTTTGACTTTATCTGCGCACTTGTGAACAAAATATCGCCGCTCGCAGAATATACAACGCGGCATATACTTAATGCCTGGGCGGGTTTCCTCGCCATTTTCTATGCTGCTAAAATAGCAGCAAGGATATTTAACAGGCAAGCAGGTGTATTATGCGCCTGGCTTATGTTCCTGGCGCCCTTCTTCCTGGGCCATGCCATGAACAACCCGAAGGATATTCCCTTTGCTGCCACCTACATCGCGGCCATTTACTATATCATCCGGCTGTTCGACCAATTCCCCAGGCCACAGGTTAAATATTATATATTTACCATCCTGGCAATCGGTTTCACCATCGGCGTTCGTGTTGGAGGCATCCTGCTACTACCTTACCTGTTTGTTTATGCCGGTCTGCTGTTCCTCATCCGCAGATCTCGGAAGGAGGAAGTAGACCTCAAGTCATGGATAAAGCCTATAGCCATAGTAGCTGTAGCCGGTTACCTGGCGGGTAGCATCTTCTGGCCATATGGGCAAAAGAACCCCGTTTCCAACCCGCTGACCGCGCTGCACGAGATGAGCAATTTCAAGGTAAGCATCGGGCAACTGTTTGAGGGCACTAAAACAGCCTCCAGCGAATTGCCGTCCAATTTCCTTATTAAAAGCTTCATCATTACCAACAGCTATGTGCTGCTGGCGGGGCTGTTGCTGATGCTGGTTTTCCTGCTGAGTGTGCGCAAACGCACTGAATCGGCCACCATCTACTTCATCATTTTCACCGGTGTATTCCCCATTTTTTACATTATTTATTCGGGGGCCAATGTCTATCATGCATGGCGACATGTGATGTTCGCATTCCCAAGCCTGGCCATAGCCTCGGCAGGTGGCTGGTTCTGCCTGTCGGAAATGCTGGCCAAACGGAATTTCAAATATGGCATGGCTGTAGCCGGTGTGCTTTTGCTGGAACCACTTGCCTTTATTGTATCCACATTCCCCAACACTGTTTGCTATTACAACGCATTCGTGGGCGGCGTAAAGGGCGCATACACCAACTATGAGGTGGATTATTATTACAACAGCGTGAAACAGGATGCAGACTGGTTCAAAAAGAACGAGTTGCCTAAACTAAAACCGACCGACACCGTAACAATTGCCAGCAACTGCGCCCACCTGGTATTACAATACATGAAAGGCATACCCAATGTGCGCGTGCTCTATGTGCGTTACCCTGAACGAGACCAAAAGCAATGGGACTACTCCATCTTCCATATTGCGCTGATACCTGAGGAAGAAATAAAGGCCGGTACATGGCTTCCTAAAACAACGCTGTTCAAAGCAGAGATAGATAATTGCCCTTTGTCGGCATTGGTGAAAAGGCCTTCGTATGATGACCTGAAAGGATTTCAGGCGCTGCAGGAGAATAAAGTGGACACGGCCCTCGATTGCTTTAACCGCTATATGCAGGCAGATCAGAACAATGTGGAAATGCTGAACATCATGGGCAATATCTACCATCAGCTTCACCGCGACGACCTGGCACAGCAATATGCGAACCAGATGAACAAACTGCTGAGTGCAGGCGAACAATAAACCTTATTGATACTTGTAACAGCCGATGTCTGGTGTGCCGCCCCAACTGGCCCCGGTCATATCGGTTGAGGGTGCAAAAGAAGCAGTGCCTGCACCATGCGCGCCCGATGTACCGGTGATGTGATAATCGAGATCGTTCGGATCTTTAAAACCTGGGTCTGTGGTTACGCAACCGGGGAACTGGGCAAAAGGTTCCTGTATCGTTCCCTTCTTAAGATCGCAGTGATCGAACACCAGCCTGGCGTGGTAGAGGCCGGCGCTGCCGGTGGTATCTGCCAGCAGCTCACTATCCAGCGAACCCCATACTATGCAGTTACGAAACACCGCGTTCAGATCGGCATAGATATACTGTGTTGAGCTGATCTGCAGCCAGTTCACAACAGCGGCGGTAGGGTTATTGATGTGGCCCAGCCCAACAGCCCCATTGCCATAATTAGCAAATGTGCAATTGGTAAAGGAATCTGCCCCCCCCAGGAAGATGGCAATGTTATTAGCCCCGCATGCGCTGATGAGGCAATTTGTCGCCGTGCTGTTACCCTCGAAGCTGAAAATGCCGTGGCCGATGGAATTGCGCACTATTGAATTGGTAAGCAGCAATTTGCCACCTGAATCCACCTCAAGTGCAGCCGGCTGAACAGAATATCCGTAATAATAAGCTGCTGCATTCCCGCAATTTTCTATCACGGCATTGTTGATATTGGCCGTGCCGCCATCTACCACAGTAAAACCACCCCACTCGCCCGGGTAGCCGAGATAACCGAAATAAACACGATCGAGACGGTCGCCCTGGAAAACCACACTATCCTGCCCAGCCGGTGTGCCAGGGCACACATTCAGCGTACCGTAAACAAAGAAACGGGCATCCTGGTGCATGTATACCCTGCATTTGGCCGGTATGTTCAGTGTAGCGCCCGGGCCAACCACGCATGGGTGCACCACAACGTATGGCTTGTCCAGCAGCCAGGTATTGGTGCCGGTGAGGCTGTCGCTGACGATGTAGTGCGCATTCTGGCCATATGCGGTAAAAGGAACATAAAAATTATTGCCATTCAGGGTAGCCACCAGCGAATCGGTAACTATGAAGGGCGTGTTGGTATCAGACGGGTTGATATTGACCGTAGCAAATACATAGATACTATCGTGCGGCGCCACCTTCAGGTTAGTGACAGTATTGCCGGTAAAGCCATCGACATTGAGGTGAAAATAAGACGCATTGCCATGCAGCAACCTTACAGAGTTTATAGTGATGGCCTCGTCTTGCGGATTGTATATCAGCAGCCCGCGCGTAAAACTGCCTGCCGCAGTAAAAACAGTATCGAACTTCAGTGTATCATCTGAAAAGGTAAGTACGCCCCCGTTAGTAAGCGTACGCGTTTTGCGGCATCCGGTGTTGCTTGCCACCAGCAGTAATAACATTGCCGCGAATACCCCGAAGATACTTCTGCTCATAGGCCGTAAAAATAGTGAAGTGATGTCACAAACACATACCACGCCATAAACGGATAATATTCCGTATTATTATAACTGAGAAGCGATTAGCTGTAATTTTGCAGAGATGGGATATATCACGCTGCTATCGGACCTTGGACTAAAAGATGCCTCTGTGGCCATCGCAAGAGGTATATTGCTGCAGCGTGCACCCGGCCATACCATTACCGATATTACCCATGAACTGAAACCTTTTCACCTGGGGCAGGCTGCCTATGTACTTGGAGCATCTTACAGTAATTTTCCCCCGGGCACATGCCACCTGGTGCTTTTTGACATTTTCTCTGAACAGCAGCCACGGCTGGTAATGGTTTCCCATAACGGTCACTTTTTCCTGGCGGCTGACAATGGCCTGCTACCGGCAGCACTGCATACCAACAGCCTGAAAGGCACCCTATGCCTGGAACTGGCGGCTGAACAATCTTTTAAAGACTGGATATCAGCGGCAGGCGAAATGATGAACCGGTTGCTTTTGAACGGCGCCATTCCAACTAACGAAGCAGAGACAATTCTGAAGAACGCAGACCAGAAATCACCAGGCAATCATACACATGAATATCATGTGCTGCACATAGACGAGTATGAGAACGTAGTGATAGACCTGACCCGCGATGAGTATGAACGCAGGGCGGCTGAGGGCAGCTTTTCCATGAATGTGATGGGCGTGGAAGAGATACATGAAGTGAGTGTAAACTATAATGACGTTAGGGAGGGCACCAAATTGTGCCGTTTCAACAGCGCCGGCTTCATGGAAATATGTATCAACAAAGGCCGCGCTGCAAGCCTCTTTGGCCTGCGGCTGGGCGGCAAACACAACAATATAAAAATCAACTTTCAATGATCGTACGCATCGTACAAATGACCTTTGACCCTGCTAAAGTGGATGACTTCAGGCAGATCTTCGAAGAGAGCAAGGATAAGATCAGGGCATTTCACGGCTGCAGACACGTGGAGCTATGGCAAGACACAAAAAAAAGCAATGTATTCTTTACTCATAGCCATTGGGATGATGAAGCGTTCCTGGATCACTACCGGGGATCCGACCTGTTCAAAGACGTATGGGCGCGCACCAAAGCCATGTTTGCCGACAAACCACAAGCCTGGAGCCTGAACCAGGTTGGTTAATTAGTTAAAATGGCAAAAAGGGTAATTAGTTAAAAAAGGTAAAAGTGCAATTAGTTAAAAAGCCAATAAAGTGACCTTTCTAACTATTCACCCTCAGTCCGCACCTTTTTAACCTATTAACCAGTTAACCTCTTAACCCCATAACCAATTAACCTAGTTTATTGTACTTTTAAGGCAGTAAAACACGTATGCAAGTAAGATCAATGTCAGAATTCGCTGCGAGTGGCGAGACACCGGAAGTACTGTTCTGGGTGGGTTGCGCAGGCAGCTTCGACCAGCGGGCACAAAAAATAACCCGTGCGTTTGTGCAGATACTCAATAAAGTGGGTGTATCGTTCGCCATACTGGGCAAGGAAGAAAGCTGCACCGGCGACCCTGCGCGCCGGGCAGGTAATGAATTCCTGTTCCAGATGATGGCCTACAACAACATTAACGTACTGAATGGCTACGGGATAAAAAAAGTGGTGACCATCTGCCCGCATTGCTTCAATATTTTCAAGAACGAATACCCGCCGCTGGGTGGCAATTATGAGGTAATGCACCACACCACCTTCCTGCAGCAGCTCATTAACGAAGGACGCATACGCCTGAAGGACGGAGGCGCATTCAAAGGAAAGAAGATCACCTATCACGATAGCTGCTACCTGGGCCGCGGCAATGGCATTTATGATGCCCCGCGCGAGGTACTGCAGGCTTTTGATACCGAACTGGTGGAAATGAAGCGCTGCCGCAGCAACGGCATGTGCTGTGGCGCCGGTGGTGCACAAATGTTCAAAGAAGAGGAAGCCGGCACTACACGCGTGAACTTTGAGCGCGCAGAGCAGGCGCTGGAAACCGGCGCTGCTGTGATAGCCGCCAATTGCCCCTTCTGCACCACCATGCTTACCGACGGGGTAAAGAACAAAGAAAAAGAAGATAGTGTGCAGGTGCTGGACATTGCAGAAATGGTGGCAATGTCGCTGGCAGAGTAAAGCGTGTGTTATGAAGGACAAGACCTTAGTGATAGGGGCATCAGAAAACCCTGCCCGTTACAGTTACCTGGCCATCAAAAGCCTGAAGGCGCATAACCGGCAAGTACTGGCTATTGGACTGAAGGCCGGTAAAGTGGAGGGGGTGGATATATCTTCCGCGCATATAGAGACGGATGAAGTAGATACCGTTACGCTATATGTGAACCCGGCTAACCAGAAACCTTATTACGACTATATACTGTCGCTGAAGCCGAGGCGCATCATCTTTAATCCGGGCACCGAGAATGAGGAACTGGAGGAGATGGCGCGCAAAGCCGGAATAAAAGCCCAGGAGGCCTGCACACTGGTATTACTGAGCACCGGTCAGTATTAGTATCTGCATTAATTTTAGTACCGTTAACAGTATTTTTTCTATGTTTGGCAATATGAATCTTCGAAAAATATTGCGTGGTGTGGTTTTGGTAATGGGGTCCGTTATTTTAGCGACAGCAGGCGCCACCAAAGCGCACGCACAAACCATTGCCCCGCAGGATCTGGAAAAAATGCAAATAATGGAGGACTCTATGATGACCACCATAGATTCCATGCAGAACGCCTTTCCGCCAGAGTCTCATATTGTGTATAGCGAAACATTCATTCGCCAACTGGTAAAGACGCTGAAATATGGCAATTCGTACCTGTTTCCATTCAATAAACTGAAGGAAAAGATCAACATCATTTATGCGGATGATAATGCATTCCGCATCTTTAACTGGGAGGTGGACCAGTCGGAAATTTACATGCGCTATTACGGGGCCATACAAATGCCCGGTGAAAAGCTGAAATTGTATGGCCTGAGCGATTACAGCCAGGAGTTGCAGAAGGGAGGCGAAGACAGCGTGCTGACGGGCCGCAAATGGTATGGCGCCCTCTACTACAACATCATCTCTCACGATGTGCAGGGACAGAAAGTATATACTCTGTTCGGTTACTCTGGCGCAAGCCCGCTAAGCAGCAAGCGGCTTCTTGATGCGCTCATTATTGACGATAATGGCATCACTTTTGGCGCTCCTATCTTCGGCATCGGATCTACAAACATTCCGCGTCAACCGGTAAAACGTTTCATACTGGAGTACAAAAAGGGCGTTGAAGTAGCGCTGAAATGGGACGCTGAGCGCAATATGATCGTTTTCGATGAACTGGTGTCGCAGGTAAACGACCCCAACAGGAAATACACCTTTGTGCCCAGCGGCGAGTATAACGGCCTTTATTGGGATAATGGCATGTGGAACCTGAGAAGGAACATCATGCCGATAACCGAGCTGCAGGATGGCCAGGCCCCGAGCGAGGAGCCGGTGAAGATAAAGTAGGATAAACTATCACGCAACCGGGCCCGGGATATCTTCATATTGTCGCGCCTATCCAACAATTGTCCCCCATCGGGCGCGTATTAGTTTGCACTTTTGCACCAAAATGCAGAAACAGATGAAGAAGATAGCAGTTGCACTATTGCTGGGCATATCCGTAGTACACTTCGGCGCATGCAACAACCCGGCCAACGGTAGCGATAATAACCAAGCTGGCACCACTAACCAGACCCTCGCTGTACCCGATTTTGCACAGAAATTAGAAAACACTCCCCGCGCACAACTGATAGATGTGCGCACACCCGGAGAGTTTGCTGGCAGCCACCTGAAAAACGCTGTGAATATGGACATCAGTGGCGACGATTTCAAGAATGCAGTGTCGGCGCTGGACAAGAAAAAACCGGTATTTGTCTATTGCCTTTCCGGCGGCAGAAGCAGCCGCGCGGCAGACCAGTTGCAGGACATGGGTTTTAAAACGGTGTATAATTTGGAAGGCGGTATCATGCGCTGGCAAAGTGCCGGCAAGCCTGTGGAAACCGGAGCAGGCGCACCGGCAAAAACCGGAATGAGCCTCACCGACTACAGCCAACTGGTGAATAAACCTGGTTATGTGCTGGTGGACTTTAATGCCCCCTGGTGCGAGCCCTGCAAAAAAATGATGCCTGTGCTGGAGGGAATAGCCGACAAGAAAAAAGATAAGCTGCAACTGTTAAAAATAAATGCTGACGACAACAAGCAACTGATGCAGGACAAGCACATTGACGGCATACCGCACCTGGAATTATATAAAGATGGCGCGCTGGTATGGCAGCACGAGGGATACATAGAAGAGGCTCAGTTGCTCGCCGAAACAAAATTGTAACCGGCCCATCGATCTCCTCCCGACTTATTACTGCGCCGGAAACCGTATTTTCGAAGAAAGATATTCCATGAAAAGAATGTTTCCTGTACTGGTTGTTGCTTTGGCAATGTTCTACGCCGGTTGTCAAAATGCAGGTGACACTGCAGCCCTGCAGGCAAGGGTAGACAGCCTGCAAAGAGAGTTGAGCAAAACATACAAACCCGGCCTGGGTGAATTTATGTCGGGCATACAGGTGCACCACGCCAAGCTGTGGTTTGCAGGGCAAGGAAAGAACTGGAAGTTGGCAGATTTTGAAATGGGCGAAATACGCGAGGCAGTAGAAGACATTCAACACTATTGCACCGATCGGCCGGAAATAAAGTCGTTGCCCATGCTGGCGCCAACGCTGGACACTATGGACAAAGCCATCAAACAGCAGGATGAACAAGCATTCACATCGGCCTTTGCAACGCTCACCAATACCTGCAATGGATGCCATCATGCCACCAGCCACGAGTTCAATGTGATCAAAGTCCCGGATACGCCACCATTCTCTAACCAGGTGTTCGCCGCGCCATAAATGATATTGGAGACACATAAAAAAAGCTCCGGCAAAAACCGGAGCCTATCATGTTGACTCTTCCCTTTTAAAAGATGGTCTTGAAAAACGCCTTCATATCCTCCCATGATTTCTTGTCTGCCGCTTCATTGTAGGCGATAGCCATGTTGAACTTCTTCCCGTTGGCTGTTGATGCAGGATTGGTGAACGCATGCAAGGCACCATCATAATTGATGAATGTGTATTTCACCCCTTCATCATCCAGGTTCTTCCTGAATTTCGCAATATCATCCTGCGATACGAATTTATCGGCAGCACCATTGCATACAAGTATCTTACCCTGCACGCTGCCCTTTTTGGCAGGCGCAGTACCATTGAGTCCACCATGAAAGCTGACCACACCAACCAGCGGTGTGCCCATCTTGGCTGCATTCAGCACCATGCTGCCGCCAAAACAATAACCTATAGCAGCGATTCTCTTGTCGTCAGTTTGCGGATATTCCTTCAATTTGGTTATCGCTGCTTCAACGCGTTCCTTGCCGAGCGCCGGATCTTTATAGAACGCACCTGCATATTCCTGCGCTGTCTTCGGGTCATTCGCCACTTTGCCATCGCCATACATATCTGCGGCTATGGCAATGTAGCCAAGCTCCGCAAGCATGCGGGCACGCATGCGGCTGTAGTCGTTGTTGCCCCACCACTCCGGCACTACCACTATCGCAGGGCGCTTTCCTTTCTTAGCAGCGTCGTATGCTACATATCCCTTCAATGTAACACCATTGCTGGTGTATGTAATTTCCTGGCCAACGATCTGCGATTTGGCAAAGCAGTGTGCCGATACCAGTAAAACAAGGTTCAGCAGTACGAGATGATGTAAGATCTTTTTCATGTTCAATTGAGTTTAGATCACAAATTTAATGGCTGCGATCAAATAGACCAACCTTATTTGGCGGGCTCCACATAAGCTGCTATCTCGTCTTCAATACTGGCTACGTTCATCACCGTCAGCTTGCTGTTCTCCCCCAGTATGGCCAGGTATTTTCCATCGGGCGAGCATTTCACTCCGTCCACATCGCGGTTTATTTTCAGCAGGGGCATGTGTTTGCGGCCGTCTGCCAGCCAGGCAAATACTTTATTGTCGTTCGATGCGGTGAACATCACCCGGCCCGTATTGTTGTAGCATACGTCGGTCGTCCAGCGCTTATGGCCTTTCAGCGTCTTGGTTATGGAGCGCTTCTTCAGGTTAAACAGATATATCTTCCTGTGCAGGCTGCCGATAACCATCGATATACCATCAGGCGCCACATCAAAATGCTCCAGGTTGCCGATCTCATAGTTCTCTGTCTCTACCCCACTGCCCATATCAAACATACGGAGGCCGCGGGTAACTGCAGTTATGCCAGCTATCACGGTTCGGCCATCATGCTCCAGGTATAGTGACTGCACCTTATTTCCTTTTTTATACCAGATCGTTTTTACCAGCGCTCCTGTGGTTGCGTCCCATACTTGCAAACGCCTGTCCTTGCTGCCTGTTATCAGCAGTTTGCCATCGCCGCTGAAACACATGGCTGTAACGGCTTTATCATGCGCTTTTGCGCGCCACAGTTCTTTGCCTGCTGCAAAATCATATAGCACCAGGTTCCCCTTCCTGTCGCCGCTGGCGATCTGGGTTGTTCCCGGCCTGAAGCAGGTGCAGAATACATGGTACATATGAGGCGTGTACAACCTTACCACAAAACCAGAGTCGGCAGTAAATACTCGCACGCTGCCCTTATCATAGCCCATTGCCAGGTATTTGCTGTCACTGCTAAAGCCGATCTGCTGCTTCTTGACAAAGTCTTCATCAAAGGAATTTTGCCACGCTATGCTATGCGTTTGCGCCAGCGAAGTGCGAACAGAAAACAACAACAAGAATAGTGCAGCCAGTGAAAGAGAAAGATTTATTTTCATAAGGTAGATAACTGAGCCGCTAAAGTAGAAAAAACAGGGCAAGTATTTCAGGGATAGAACCGCCACAGGGTATCGTGACGACTGGCATACCCCGCTGTTGCCGTGCTGAACACAAGCGCCGATACTGAATCGCTCAGGCTGTTCTTACTGGTATAACTTCCGTTCGACGGATCAAATTCCCAGATGGGATTACTTGCTTCGTCCTGCTGCATGAGATATACTTTGCTGCCTATGGTAAATGTCGCCACTGCCCGGTTGGATGAACAAGGCGTGCTGCCTGCCTGGCTCCAGCTATCAGAGATCGCATTGTATTGCCAGCGGTCGCTGTAGTAGTTGTGGTAATCATCCCCGCCATTGACGATGTAGCCCATATTCTGCCAACTGAAGCTGGCGCTTCCGTCGCGGGATCTTGACGGAAAATCTGCTTTTGCACTCCAGCTGTCAGATGTTGCATCATACATCCACAGGTCACCTATATCATGATGCCCCATAAGCCCCCCAAAGCCCATACCCACATAGATATTACCATTCAGGATGAACGTGACCGGAGACGGCCTGGCTTCAGAGTCAGGTATCGTACTTTTCGCTGTCCAGTAATTTGCCGATGGATCGTAGCAATAGAAATAGGATCGCGTAAAATCGCTGGCAAACACATATAGCTTCGCATTTAGCGCAAACCCGTACATGCCTATAGCGCCGGTTACCGGGAACGCCGCTATGCTGTCCCAGGCGTGAGTGAGCGTGTCGTAAGCCCAGGAGGTAGATGAATCGCCCAGCCCGAACTTAGAATTAGCGATATACACCTTGCCGCCTATAGCGCCCCATGCCTGGTAGTGATTCACATGCGGCATAGCGCCAACGGCTGTCCAGGCGCCGGTAGGCGGCTGGCTATTATGCTTTTTACAACCGGATACTGCAAAAGCAAGCACAAGGATACAGGCTGTGCCAAGCAGAAGGGTTTTGAGCGAACACATATCAATAGCGAAAGTAAGGTGCTGATCTAGCTTTGGAAATAACCGGCATCATCTTTCTGAAATTATTCAGCTCATCTCACCAGGGTAACAACACCCACCATTTTGTGCGCAGCGCCTTTATTATCGTTATAGTAAAACTCCCATGAATAAGCACCCATATCCTGCAGTTCGCCGTTCTTTTTACCATCCCATGCGCCAGCACCATCATACATCACAACGCCGTCCCTGTTAGTCACCTTCAGGCGCTTTGCTACTCCCCCATGTGCCACTTCAACCGGCCTGAACACATCGTTTATGCCGTCGTAATTGGGTGTGAATGCCGTAGGTAAATAGAACAACGGTTCGGGGAATACGCCTACATGGAGCGTATCGTAAGCAGTGCAGCCTTCGCCAGACACTGCCGAAACCAGGTAAGTAATATCTCCGGGAGCCGGGTAGTAGCCAATTGGATTGGCAATGGCGGAGTCACTGAGAAACGTGCCCGGGCTCCATGTAAAAGACGCCGGTGTAAAGGTGGCAGTGGCATGAAAGGCAATAGAATCACCGGCCAATACAGAAGTATCATTACCTGCAAAGAGCTGATAGGATGGCGAGGGGAAACAAGTGCCGACTGTTAATGCATACTCACGGTAGATGGAGTTGATCATCGCTGGTCCACGCCACTCATTACACCTGACACCTACCACATAACGGCCAATATGATCGGGGGTAGCACTAAAAATACCGGAAACAGGATCGATGGATGCATGAGCGCCTGAATCAAGGGGCTGCTGCGCGGTGTATTGCCCGGTTATGTAAGTCTGCGTATCGTAATAAGGATAGCCGGGATAGAAGGGCGCCACTGGTATGGGCTTTATATCAGAAGGGTCTGCACCTGAAAAAACAGGACACAATTCATACGTAAGTGAATCACCGTCCGCATCTGTAGCCGAATGGTCAATGTGGAACGGCTGGTGCAGGCATGCAGTCTGCGGCGGATCGTACCTGAAAACTGCGCTACTGTTGTTGATAGCGGTTCCGGAACCCGGTATGGTGCTGAAATAAGTTGCACCCAGGTCGCCAGGGCTACTAATATTAGCCAGCGTGCTCACCCTGCAGCATCGGGCATAAACGATCATATAGCCTCCGGTTGTGGCCGGCAGCGTGTAAGTCCGGTTAAATATCCGCTTGCGGCTCAGCAGCGTTCCCGTAAAGGTGCCGTAGCAAGGTGCAAGGCTTTCCGCTGAGATCGTTGTGTCCACATCAGGCATTAAAGTTGTGTCCACCATAACAAGAGCTGACGTTGTCAAGTCGTAGATAGACAAATACGCCGGAAGGTCTTGCGCAATAGATTCCGGCTCGCCATTCAGCACATCGTAATAGGTCTGTAATGTAACATTATACTGGTTACTGCCTATATACTGATAAGTAATACCGCCGCCGATCATATGGCTGGCTGCGGCCGGAAAACAAAATAACAGGGTGATAAGAGCGACGACAAACGTGCGTATAGGAGTTGCCATAGGGTGTGTTTTCGGCTGAACAACAACGTAAAATAAGATATTTTATGTTATCAGCAATTATCGTACCAAAGTCACGTCCCCTTTCAAATATGCTTCTTTGCCAAATCTGTCCACAAAACTGATCTGCCAGTAGTAGGTACCTATTTCCATTGCTTTGCCATGATAGGTACCATCCCACCCGGTTTCCAGGTCTTTGGACAAGAACACCTCTTCGCCCCACCGATCGTAAATGCGGAAATATTTCAGTGACTTATACCCTACCGCCACCGGCCTGAAATAGTCGTTAGTACCATCACCATTCGGGCTGAACGCTGTAGGCATAAAGAACTGTGCCTGGTTCACCACCAGCACTTTTACGGTATCCTCTCCCTGGCAGCCAAACGAACTGACCACATGAACATAGTAAGTGAACGAACCTGTGTCCGGGTAAAATCCTACCGGATCATAGATATCTGTAGCGTTGAGATTGGTAGATGGTGTCCATGTATATTGAACACCTCCAGTGGCATTGAACTGTATGCTCTCCCCTTTTACAATAATGGTATCATGGCCCGCAAACGGAGTGAAATTTTCTATGACCACCTGGTGCAAGGCAGTATCTATACAGTCCTTCACATTCTCTGAAACCAGCATCACGTTATATACGCCGCCGTAGCTATAGCTATGCTGTGCATTTTGCAGTGTAGAGGTTGAACCATCGCCAAAATCCCAATACCAACTGGTTATCGGTTTGATAGTAGCGCTGGACTGATCCAGGAAGGAAATTGGCATTCCGGGGCAATAAGTGCCCGTGTCGGCATAGTTAGCCTTAAAGTAGGGATATATCTTTACGAACCTGGAGATGCTATCCTCGCAGGTAGTGTTGGGGTTCACTATGAGTTTTACTGTGTATGTTCCAGTATCGTTGTAAGTGTATGTTGGCGACGATACGTCCGACGTGTCTGAATTTGTACCCGGCACGCCAAAGTCCCAGTGATATGTAGTGCCGCCTGAACTGCAGTTAACAAAGTTCACAGTAAAGGTGCTGCACTCAACTATGTAGGTATTTACATCGGTAGAGAACTGCGGCATGCAGGCCACTACCACCTTAGAGCAATCGGTGACCACAAACTGGAATTCGCGTATCACACGATTGATAAGCACACCATGCCGCCACTCATAGCAGCAAACGGTTACCAGAAAACGCCCAAGCCTGTTTGGGGTACCGGTAACGATGCCGGTAACAGGGTCTATCTGTATTGTGGGCGAACCTGTCATAGGTCTTTGTGCCGTGAAAGGAGGTGTGATATACTGTACAGTATCGAAATATGGAAATGTTGAAAAATCGGGCGGGTGCGGATAGGGCTTGACGTCGCCGGGGTCGGCGCCTTCGCAGGCGCTCACAAATCCATAGCTGAGCGAGTCTCCGTCAGGATCGGTGGCCGAGTTGTCGTAATAAAGAGGGTTGTTGAGACAAATGATCTGCGGAGGATAATTGGTAAAAGTTGCGCTGCTATTGCCCACTGCCAGCGAAGAAGCGGGAATGACACAATAGTAGGTAGCCCCCTTATCTCCCGGACTGAATATGTTGCTCACCTGAGCATTGCGACAGCAGCGCTGGTAATCGGCCAGGTACCCTTTGGAATTGGGTGGTAATGTAAATACCGCGCTGAACGTTTTGCGCAAAAGGCAAACATCAGGCACGTTGGTAACACAGGAATTAGTAAAATTGACCGGCACTCTGCCAGATAAATCAGGGACCGGTTCCAGTGTGGTATCTAAATACATCAATGCTCCTGTCTGCAAATTATAGACAGACATGTATGCCGGCGTATCGTCGGCAATTGCCTGAGGCTCTCCATTTTTGCAATCTTCATAGATCACCAGGTTTATCTGGTATTTGTCGCTTCCCAGGTATTTGTAGGTCACCTCGCCGCCCACGATATGCGACGCCCTGGCGCTGTTAAATACAAGCACCACCAGCAGCAAAACCGTAAACGACAGCCATCTTCTCATCTGCTGAAACAGTATTGTGTGAATCTCTCCAGGTCGGCAGCCAGCAATGCCGGTTGCTCTATCATGCTCATATGTGCACTGCCTGAATAGAATGAAACAAAATTAACGCCAGATTCGTGGCAATACTTCAAATTTCCGGAATAAGGCGTCACCACATCCTCTGCCCCGAATATCCATTGCACCGGAAAATCCGCACGCGTCACCGTTTCGGTTCTTTCCGGACGCTGCATCATGGCCGTATAAAAATTCACAAGTGATGCCTCGTTCATTGTCAGTGCATTAGCTATCTGCTCTTCGACACGGGCCTGATCATTGAGTTTAAAGCCGGCCGAGAACAAATTGGTGACCATTTGCCTGAGGAACATATCCTTACCGCCTTTGTTGATGATCTCTATTGCTTTTTGCCGCACCTTCTTTTTCTCCTCGTCGTCGGCCAGGGGGGTAGAATGAACCAGTGATAAGCCTGCAACCGCCTGCGGATACTGGTGAGCAAATGCCAGCGCCACATAACCACCCATGGAATGTCCGGCAATAACTGCCCTATCTATACCCTCCTTATCTAACACCTCTTTTACCAGGACGGCCATATCCGCAATGCCACTATCGTAGTTCAGATCGCTTTCCCCGCTGCCGGGAAGATCGGGGATGATGAGCGTAACCTGCGAAGAAAGTGTGTCCCAAACGTAGCGCCAGAGGGTGCCGCTTTCCGGAAATCCGTGCAGCAACACCAAAACGGGTCCCGAACCCATTTTGCGGTAAAATATGGTGTTAGAAATTCGTTCGTGTATTTCAGACATCAGTTAGGACAGGGTCTTGCTCTTTCTGTAAATGCTGGTATAAATATACAATAAAGACAACAATATTGGTGAAAATTCTAATAACAAAAGCCGCTGAACACCTATGATATGCAATACCAGGCTCAAAAAAACGAGAGCGATAGCTATAAGCGAATACCTGCCCCGCCCTTTGCCTTTGCCAAATGCGGCAATTAAGTTGGTAGGTAGCGCCCACAACAGGTTAAAGTTGTCGCGGCAGGCCTGATGATCGGTGCCGAACCACATCAGCAATATGACAACACCGAGCAGGCCGGTTATTGCCAGCATAAATGCCTGCATCACCTGGCCCAGCCTGCGGAGTTGAGGCACGGACAAGCCCGCAATAGTGAGCGCCGCAAGCAAAACCGAAAGCAGGAAAGGCCAATTGAACATTGGATGCAGGCTATGGGTTGCCGCCAACAACTGCGCAGACCCGGCAGAAATATTTTTCCCATTCAGTGTGGCACCCGCTATCCCCTTCTCCAGGAAGTCTGGCAGGAACATGACATCCTCATTGCTCATCTTCTGGTCTATCTTACTTCCCAGTAGTATGTTCACACCCATGCGCTCCCACAGGCGGGTGCGGAAATATTGATTGATGATATCCCGGAAAGTGAGCTTTGAATTGGCCGGCAGCGCATTGCCGAATGCGAAACCCTTACCCAACGCCTGCGGAAAAATGTCGCGGATACGCGTAGCACAATTATCGAAAAAGAAATCGTATTTATAGTACCTGTTCTGCGGCTCATAGTTCTCATCGAGAAATGAGGCTATGAACAGCTTTTGAGAGTCCGAGATGTTCAGCACCTGTTCGTTCACACTGCGGCCAGCCTGCACATATTCCTGCATGAATTCTGAGAACGGATACACCGCCAGAGAATACAGCAGCTTTCCCCTCATGAATTGCATTTCGAAATTGGGGCCATATTCGAAAGTGCCGTAATTATAAACATTATCGGTGTGGCGCCCGCTGTCCACCAGCCGCACCGCTGAATGGCCAAACACTTCATAAACCTCCTCAGCACCCGGCCCACAGGTAACAAGACTGATGCGCAAGTGCGGCATAGGAGCCACGGTCATACTATCTGCAGCAAACAAGCGAGGCACTGCAAAGCAGGCAACAGCAAGTAACAGAACCAGCTTTCTGATCATGGCAACAAAATAACGAAAGGCTGTCCGATTAAGACAGCCTTTACAAAAATATTATCAAGCAGCTATTATGCTTCGGTCTTACTGCCAGAGAACATAGCACCCAGATATTCGCGGTTGAGGCGGGCAATGTTTTCCAGTGAGATACCCTTAGGGCATTCAGCTTCGCAAGCGCCAATGTTGGTGCAGCTACCAAAGCCTTCTTCATCCATCTGGTGGATCATGTTCAGCGCACGTGTTTTGCGCTCAGGCTCGCCCTGTGGCAGCAATGCCAGGTGCGATACTTTGGCGGAAACGAACAGCATCGCCGATGCATTAGGGCAAGCAGCAACGCAGGCACCGCAGCCTATGCAGGCAGCAGCAGCAAAAGCATCATCCGCTTTCTGCTTCTCTATCGGCAGCGCATTGGCGTCTACGGCATTACCGGTGTTCACTGAAATGTAACCACCAGCCGCCATAATGCGGTCGAACGCACGGCGGTCAACCACCAGGTCTTTGATAACAGGGAATGAGTCGGCCCTCCACGGCTCCACAACGATGGTATCACCATCCTTATATTCGCGCATGTGCAACTGGCAGGTAGTGTTCTGGCTCCATGGGCCATGAGCGCGACCATTGATGTACATACTGCACATACCGCAGATGCCCTCGCGGCAGTCGTGGTCGAAAGCGATCGGCTCCTTGCCCTCAGCAACAAGCTGCTCGTTCAGCACGTCAAACATTTCCAGGAACGACATTTCAGACGAAATGTTCTTTACCTGGAAGGTTTCAAATGCACCTTTGGTCTTACAGTTTTTCTGACGCCAAACTTTCAACGTCAAATTCATATTGTAATGCTGCATAATTAAATAATTTGACAATTCGGCAATTCGACAATTCGACAATTGTAAAATCAGCCAAGCTGCGGTGTTTTACTTGTTGAAATTATTTTAGTTATTATCTTATCAATTTCGTGAAGCAATTGCTCCAAATGACTGCAATCCGGATAACTACTCGACTTTTTGCAAAGAACTAACCAATACCTCGTCTCTTCAACTTCTTTGGCGGCAATCTTAAACTTGTGAACAAAATCAGATTTACTTTCTGCATTCTGCGCTTCGTGAACATTAGCCCCGATCGACGTTCCAGATTTCAATAGCTGATTTGCAATAACAAATTTCCTTTTTTCTTCCAGCACTTCAACATATTTGATTACCTCCAGCGAAAATTCAATCGTCTTATTCAATATCACGTTTTCCATAATTGCCGAATTGTCAAATTGTCGAATTACTTATAACTCCTCTGACTCGGATGTACTACTTCGTAGTCCAATGACTCCTTGTGCAGTTCATACTGGCTATCGCCCTTATATTCCCATGCTGCTACGTACATGTACTTTTCGTCGTCACGCAGTGCTTCGCCGTCTTCTGTCTGGTATTCCTCGCGGAAGTGGCCGCCGCAGCTCTCGTTGCGGTTCAGCGCATCTATACACATCAGCTCGCCCAGCTCCAGGAAGTCGGCCACTCGGCCTGCCTTGTCCAGCTCAGGGTTAAAGCTGTCTATATCGCCCGGTATGCGCACATTGCTCCAGAATTCCTTGCGCAGTGCTTTTATTTCTTCTATCGCTTCGGCAAGGCCTTTTGCGTTACGTGCCATGCCGCATTTGTCCCACATTATTTTGCCGAGGCGCTTGTGGAAGCTCTCCACGCTTTCCTTCCCCTTAATGCTCATCAGCTTGTTGATACGGTCGCTTACTTCTTTTTCAGCAGCAGCAAACGCAGGGTGATCGGTTGGGATGGCCTTGGTGCGGATATCATCAGCCAGGTTATTACCCAGTGTATATGGTATTACAAAGTAACCATCAGCCAGGCCCTGCATCAGTGCAGAGGCGCCAAGGCGGTTAGCACCATGGTCGCTGAAGTTAGCTTCGCCCAAAGCATACAGACCCGGTATCGTGGTCATCAGTTCATAATCTACCCACAGGCCGCCCATCGTGTAGTGTACCGCAGGATATATACGCATCGGCATTTCGTAAGGGTTTTCGCCTGTGATCTTTTCATACATGTCGAAAAGGTTACCATACTTTTCCTTTACTACTTCCTTACCCATTTCGCGGATCTCTGCATCTGTAGCGTTGTGCATGCTCTTCTTGGTAGCCTCTGTTTTACCGTAGCGCATGATTGCCGAAGCAAAATCGAGGTAAACAGCCAGTTTAGACGAACCTACACCATAGCCAGCATCGCAACGCTCTTTAGCAGCGCGGCTGGCCACGTCGCGTGGTACCAGGTTACCAAAGGCCGGGTAGCGGCGCTCCAGGTAATAGTCACGCTGATCTTCAGGTATGTCTGCCGCTTTGCGGTTGTCGCCTTTTTCTTTAGGCACCCATATACGGCCATCATTACGCAGCGACTCAGACATCAGCGTCAGCTTAGATTGGTGGTCGCCGGTTACCGGTATGCAGGTGGGGTGTATCTGTGTAAAACATGGATTGCCAAAGAAAGCGCCTTGCTTGTGGGCCTTCCATGCAGCAGTAACGTTGCTGCCCATGGCATTAGTTGACAGGTAGAAAACGTTACCATAGCCACCGGTGCACAACAGCACCGCGTGACCGAAATGGCGCTCCAGCTTGCCGGTAACCAGGTCGCGGGCAATGATACCACGGGCCTTGCCATCTATCATCACCACTTCCAGCATTTCGTGGCGGGAGTACATTTCCACATTGCCCAGTGCCACCTGGCGCTCCAGGCTCTGGTAAGCCCCTATGAGCAACTGCTGGCCTGTTTGCCCTGCTGCATAGAACGTACGCTGCACCTGAGTACCACCAAATGAACGGTTGCTGAGCAATCCACCATATTCGCGGGCGAAAGGCACACCTGCCGCCACACACTGGTCAATGATATTGGCACTCACCTCAGCCAGGCGATAAACGTTGCCTTCGCGGGCGCGGTAGTCTCCACCTTTAATAGTATCGTAGAACAGGCGGTAAGTGCTGTCGCCGTCGTTCTGGTAGTTCTTGGCTGCATTGATCCCCCCCTGTGCGGCAATAGAGTGCGCGCGGCGCGGACTATCCTGAAAACAGAATGCTTTTACTTTGTAGCCCATCTCACCCAGAGAAGATGCCGCTGATGCGCCGGCAAGACCGGTGCCTACAACAATGATCTCCAAAGAGCGCTTATTAGCGGGGTTTACCAGCTTACAAGTGGACTTATATGTTTTCCATTTAGAATCTAATGGACCTGAAGGTATTTTAGAATTGAGTGCCATATATGGAAAGACGATAATTTAATTAGTTAATGCAGTGAAAATAAAAGCAGACAGGCATCAGCGCGAAGATCAACGGAACGATGATGGAGAAAGCAACACCAATGCCCTTGATCAGGCCCTTGTAGCGATAAGTACCCAGGCCCAGCGTCTGGAACGCACTGTAGAAGCCGTGCATCAGGTGCCATGCCAGCGCGATGCAGCCCAGCACATATATCACCACTACCCAGGCTATCTGGAATTCATCATGCATCATGCTGTAAAGATCCATCTCTTCGCCAGTCTGCACCTGATGAATACGATTGGGGCCCCAGAACTTAGACAGGTGCAGTATCAGGAACAGCAGCACCAGTGTACCCAGCAACGCCATGCTGCGGCTATACCACTTGCTGGTTTGGTTGCCAGCTTTTACGGCATAACCTGTGCTGCGGCGTGCTTTGTTTTTAAAATACAGGTTCAAACCCTGAATGATGTGCAGGAACAGGAAAAAGAACAAGCCTATTTCAACTGTTCGGATGAGCATATTAGTACCCATGAAATGCGCCGCTTCTCTAAAACGGGCAGCACCACTATCTGGATAGAATATCTGCGCATTTACATAGCAGTGCACCACCAGGAAGAGAATGAGAAAGAGCCCCGTAAGAGACATTTGCAGTTTTTTTCCGATGGAGGTGCTGAATGATTGTTTCCAGTTCATACGATCCGGCAATATTTTAAGGTAGAAGTGATTAAAATTCGCCGCAAAGATAACACACAACGCGAAAAACTATAGCAAAAAAGCCTTTTTGTCAGAAGAATGTCTGCATTGAAAATCCCTATATTATTCCAATTGAAAAATCCTGCTATATCTTCAGTTAATTCGCTGGCTGTGTGCCGATCACTGATGCCAAATGATGCATCACGATTCTGGTGGCACCTCCGCGCAGCTGCACATATTTTGCGGCTAAGCTGCCTGTGTGCTCATATTTGCCTTCATTATCGAGCGTGCGTAACGCAGCCGCAACGCCTTCTGCATCCTTCACAACCATTGCACCTCCAATTTCCACCAGTTCCACAGCTTCCGCAAACTGATGATATATTGGCCCAAACAGGCAAGGCCGGCCATAAACTGCCGCTTCCAGCACATTATGGACGCCGTCCTTACCAAAACCACCGCCTATCCAGGCGACAGTTCCATAGCGGTACAATTGCATCAGCAAGCCCACTTTGTCCACGACGAGTACCTGCTTCGATGTGTCCCCATTCCAGTCAGACCACTTTTTTGTCTGTCCTTCAAACAACTTTTCTATATCCCTTATGTGCGACTCATGCACCTCATGCGGTACCAATATCAGTTTCCACCCGCTACCCAGCAACGGCAGCGCCTTCTGCAGCATCTCCTCATCTTCCTTCCATGTACTGCCAGCCACTATCACCTTGCTTCCCTGGCAAAACGCATCTGCAATGTCCAGTGCCTGCACATCGGCAGCGGCCTCAATAACGCGATCAAAACGGGTATCGCCGCTTACAGTAACATTGCTGATACCTATGCCTGCCAGCAGCCCCTTGCTTGCTTCGTTCTGCACAAAAATATGAGCGAAAGCCGTCAACATCTTGCGCTGCAGTCCGCCATACCATTTAAAAAATCCCTGGTCGGGCCTGAAGATGGCCGACACCAACATCACCGACATCTTGCGTTTCACCATTTCCGACAAATAAAAATACCAGAGCTCGTATTTAATGAACAGGCATAGTCTCGGGTCTATCGCATCCAGCAACATGCGGGCATTTGCAGGTGTGTCCTGCGGCAGGTAAAATATATGATCGGCTCCGGGGTAATTTTTGCGCACTTCGTATCCTGAAGGAGAAAAGAAAGTGAGCACGTAGGCATACTGCGGGTATTGCCTGCGCATGGCTTCCAGTAGTGGCCGCCCTTGTTCAAACTCGCCCAGCGACGCACAGTGCATCCAGACGCGTGGGCGTTTTTCAGCATCCATCGCGCCCTGAATGCGGCGCACAAGACCCTTACGGCCTTCCACAAACAATTTTGCTTTGGGATTGAACAGCGCAGCTATACGGATAACTGAGAAATAGGCGCCAGTGGCCAGCCGGTACAGCAGCACGCGCATCATTGAAATTCTACTTCTTCAACTTTTCTCCTGAATACAGGTATCATCCAGCCACCGCGGATGCCATATAGAATATCTGTGCGCTTCTGTGTGTCGGGGCGCATTACATCGAACAAGTAGTCTCTGCGACCCTGGGTAAAACCCACCATTACATCTAAGCCCAGGTTGAAGTTCAGCAGTTCGTTCTTCGAAAAGAAGGCGTACCCCACATACTGATCGATACACCAGCCGTTGGTCAGCCGGTCATACCCTTTCAGATATGCGCCCTGTATGCCGGGAACACTCTTATCTGCATTGTAGATGTCTATTTTGTGCTGCACAAAGCCAAGCGTTGTCAGCACGAACAGGCCGTTGTCAGGCTGGCTTTTTTTGAAACTGAATATCTTTCCCGCCTGGATGCCAGTCTCATACCCGCGCTCATAAATGGGCACGCCGCTTCGGTTGCCGTTCACATCTATCAGCTCTACAAGCTTTCCGTTAAAAGAGGTATTGTATTTGTCGCGTATGTTGATCATGAAAGAATCGTCCCTGATCTTATTTCCCATGATGAAGTCGAACTTCACACCAAACACCCAGTTCGATTCTGTTTTATAAGTAACACCGGGGCCCAGGCGGTAGCTAACCCCAAAACGTTTTGCCATATCGGCCGCCGGAATATCAAAGTTCCCGTTGCCGTTGAATATGAATCCATGACGTGGTTTCACGTCGTTTGAAGGGCCAAAGATATCCTGTGCCATCAGGGTTGCGGTCAGGCACATCAACGACAGGGTAGCTATAAATTTCCTCATGCGAACTATCTTCCGTAACGTGAAATTATGGCAAAAGCAGCAACTAACGCTGCCGATGAACATTTTAACATATTGCTGCCGCAGGCAGAACACCGGATCAGCGCCGCTGAATTGCCCCGTTATTTCAGTGTCTCGTCCAGCCATTTAAAAAATTCGCGCTGCCACAATATGCCATTTTGCGGGTGCAGCACCCAATGGTTCTCATTGGGCAGGTACAGGAATTTTGCCTTTATATTATGCAGCTTTGCGGCCTGGAATGCTTCGTGACCCTGCTCGAAAGGTACACGATAGTCTATGCCACCTTGTATGACCATGATGGGTGTATTCCATTTATTCACGAAATTGATGGGATTGAATTTCTCGTAAGATTCCGGCACGGGTGTTTTCCAGTATGGCCCGCCGATGTCCCAGTTGGCAAACCACAATTCCTCGGTAGTGCCATACCAGCTCTTCAGGTCAAAAAGGCCATCATGTGCAATGAACGTCTTGAAACGGTTGTTGTGCATACCCGCCAGCATATATACGCTATACCCCCCATAACTGGCGCCCACACATCCCAGGCGGTCCTTGTCCACATAAGGCTCCTTGCTCACATCGTCAATCGCCGACAGGTAGTCCTGTATGGCCAGCCCACCCCAGTCTTTGGCAATTTCTTCATTCCACTTCACTCCCCAGCCTGGCATACCACGGCGGTTAGGGGCCACAATTATATAGCCCTGTGCTGCCATCAATTGAAAGTTCCAGCGGAAAGAATAGAATTGAGATAATGCAGATTCCGGACCACCCTGGCAATACAACAACGTCGGATATTTTTTTGTCGGGTCAAAGTCCGGTGGATAGATCATCCACACACCCATGGTTGCACCGTCTGTCGTGGTCACATGGCGCAGCTCTGTTTTGCTCATCGCCAGGTTCTGGTACACACCTTCGTTTTCATGGGTCAACTGTATCATATCGCCATATTGCGGCTTTATGGCATACAGCTCTGTAGCATGATTCATATCGCAGCGCGTAACGATCACGCGGTCGGCAAACTGGCCCACGATCCCCTCTACGTCAAACTTCCCTTTTGTAATAATGTTGACAGTGACCTTATCGCCCGAACGTTCCGGCACGTTTACGTCAAATAATTGCTGCGTGCCTTCTGTCGCCGCATTGAAATATAGTTTTTCATCGCCCTTAGCCCATATGAAACCGTCAACAGTTCCGTCCCATTTTGCAGTGATGTTGATCTTTTTCTTTTTGTCCACGTCCATCACTACTATATCATTCTTGTCCGACTCATAACCATCGTGGGCCATGCTCAGCCAGGCTATCTTTGATCCGTCGCTATTGAACGCAGGCGCCACATCATAGCCGTTCATGCCTTCCGTCCAGTCTTCCGTTTTACCGGTCTCTATGTCGTAATAATACAGGTCTGTATTGGTACTTTGCGCATAGTCCTTTCCAAATTTCTTCTTGCACACATATACCAGCCCGCGGCCATCCGGCGACCATACCAGGTCCTCAGCTCCGCCAAATGGTTTTTGCGGGCAGTCGTACGGTTCGCCCTCCATTATGTCTTTCGCCTTCCCGTCTGCGACACTGGCTACAAATATGTGGGAGAAGCTTCCATCTTCCCAGGTATCCCAGTGGCGGTCATTGAGGTCTGTGTAAATCTTTGCCGTAGTGTTGGGCAGGTCCGGGTATATCTCGTTGCCCAACATTGGTTTCACAGGCACATCCTGAGAGAATGCCACGTACTTGCCATCCGGTGATACCCAAACGTTGTCCGCACCGTTCACACCGCTGAATAGCTCTACCCACGTGCTGCCTTCGTCAGTACTTTTATACACCGTATTCTCGTAGAATGAGTACCATGCCCCGGGGTAGCGCTGGGTAACCGTCTTTCCCGCATCGGTGGTCCATTCGCGTTTAGCTCCGTCGGTCAGACTCAGCCGATAGTGGTGTATGATGCTCTTTTCCGTTTTCCAGTCTATGGTCTTTGCAGAATAGAACAGGTATTGCCCGTCGCTGCTCATGCCATCCGGCGATACACGATGCAGGCTCCAGAGCAGTTCCGGTGTCATATGCTCTTGCTGGGCAATGGCGCCCAAAGAAAATAACATGGAAAGAGACAGAAAAATGCGCTTCATATAGTGTGTGTTAGTATCTGCTTTTGTTTCCGGCTTTGTCATCCGGCCTGGTTTCAAAATCTATGTCATTATCCCAACCTGCTTTCAGGGTCAGCACATCCGGGTAAGGAATAACTTCTTCCGGCTGCTCATGCCTGAACAACACACCCGGATCCCATTTACCATTGCGGTTCTTGTCCACAATGATACGAAAAGTGTACTTGCCGGGGTTAAGGCGGCTTAGGGAAATGATGCTGTCCGTCACTGGCTTATAGTAAATAGTATCCTTTTCGGCGACTGCCATGAACAAATACATGCTGCTGTTGTACTTAGCCGGCAGGTGCACACGCACCTTGCTGTAGTCATCTTCCTGCGTGGTGCGGAAGACGAACCTTGCCGGGTTCGCATCAGTTCCGCCCGTGTCTTTGGCAAAACCCTTGGTCAGTTTAAGCGTATAAACTGTATTCTCCTGCCAATTTGTTTTCAGCACCTCGTCGTGCCTGCCGTGTGTTGTATCGAATGCAAGGGTAAAAGCCGGTGTCTTCACTACGCCTTCGCTGTCATATGCCAGTAATATCCTGTTCGCAGCTACCGTGGTCGGGTGGCTGAAACGCACCACCACCGAATCGTTGAGACTGAAAGTGCGCTTATCCGCCTTGCTCGTGTCCACGTTCACCGTGTAGGCATAAACATCTTTACCCTTGCCCTTATCGCTGCTGCGGTGCTTGCCCTGTGTTGTGTCTGTCTTTTTAATAGAAGTATCCAGCGCCTCTTCAAACATGCGGAGCAATATGGGCGGTTGCGTGGTGTCTCCTGTGGCCACCAGAGAATCGCTGAATGCCACCTTCTCCCCTGCCCCGTCATAGATCAGATTATTATTGGCATCCTGTATGGCAAATATTTTGAAACGACGGCGAGGCAAGCCTTTGAAAAGGAACTTACCGTCCTTGCCGGCTTTGGTTATGTACTTGGGCTTGTGCCGCACTACTATACTATCATTTTCATTGGCGTAATACAAACCCACAAAAACGCCGGTGTCGGCCACGCCTGTGGCCGCATTAATGACCTTGCCGCCGAGCGTGAGCGAATCGAAATAAGGCCCGGTAGAGAAGGTGTACGTGTAATTGGTGAACGCATTGCCCTCGTGCAGGTCGCGGATGGCCGTGCCAAAAGAGATACGGTAGGTAGTATTAGGCTCCAGCAGCGTGTCCGCGATCTTTACCGCCACATGATGGTAATTGCCGGTGACTGTAGGCTGTATATCCAGTGTGGGCGAAATCTGCACTTCCTTGATGGCATCGTTCACCGTAACAAACTCGTCGAACGTGAGATCGATGCGTTTCAGGTGCACATTGCGCTGGGAATCCGGCGGGTCGGTTTCCACCAGTTTGGGTGGCGTAGTATCTTTTTTACCGCCAGTGGGTGCGGTGATGTTTGCACAGCCGTAGCCAAACAGGAAGATGAGCAATAAGAAAGCTACAGCTTTGCTATTCATGAGCTGGCAAAAATAGATAAAAATGCCTCAATGGCTGAATGGCTCAATTACTCAATTCCGCACGCGCCGAATCCGGAACCATATAACCTTTTAACCTCTTAACCTTTTAACCCGTTACCCTATTACCCTTTTAACTTTCTCCAACAATATTTTGTTGTTAATCAAATAGCCTTACCTTTGCACCCCTGGCAAGTCTTATACGGCCAGCTCCTGCTGAACTCCCCCAGGACAGGAATGTAGCAAGGGTAGGCGGTTGTAGCGGCGCGATGTGAGTAACTTGCCAGGTTTTTTTATGCCCTTTTCTTACCTTTTTTGTATCTTTCTGATATAATTCCCTTTTATGTTTTGGCGTCGCCGGTACGATATCAGCGGTAAATGGTATGGTGTGATCGTTTATGGCAAACGATACGGATCAAATGCCGGCAAGGAGCTTTTGTTTGAAGCTGACCTGACAATGGACGGGCACCTGGTAAAAGGCACTGCCACCGATATAAGCGGATGTGGCGTTAACCCCACACCCGCAACAATTTCAGGCGGCATTATTGGCCGGGAGCTAACTTTTCTGAAACAGTACGCTGTATTGGGTTACAATGAAAGCGGCAATTCGAAAATTGATGAGACCCGCGAGGGGCATTATATTTCATATGCCGGCCTGTACAATCCTAAAACTGAAAGCTTCAGCGGCATATGGAGATTCAAATATGCGGGGGCAGTAGTTGGTAACCATATGATCACCAGAGCTGGTGGAAGTGGTACGTGGGGAATGAGCAGGATCCTCCAAACAATAGTTCCGCCCGGCCTCTGACCCCTCCTCCCTACCAACCGGCAGACGTATCACATTGTCGCATTTCATCACATTCCCTCACATTGTCGCATTCCATCACATTCCCTCACATTGTCGCATTTCATCACATTCCCTCACATTGTCGCATTTCATCACATTCCCCCACATTGCCGGGTTCCCACACATTTGTCACATTGCCGCATTTCATCACATTCCCGAATTGCCAAATTGTCGAATTGCCAAATTGTCGAATTACCTTTGCACTCAAACCACTCAACAGATGAAATTTTTCATAGATACAGCCAATCTCGACCAGATCCGCGAAGCACATGATCTGGGTATTCTCGACGGTGTTACCACCAACCCGTCGCTCATGGCCAAAGAAGGCATCAAGGGCCACGATGCGATCATGAAGCACTACCTCACCATTTGCGAAATGGTGGACGGCCCCGTTAGCGCAGAAGTACTGGGCACCACCTTCGAAAGCATTGTGGAAGAAGGCAAAAAACTGGCTGCTATCCACAAGAACATAGTGGTGAAGGTGCCTATGATCAAAGAAGGCATCAAGGCTATCAAGTGGTTCACCGACAACGATATTCCAACCAATTGCACACTGGTATTCTCCGCAGGCCAGGCCATACTGGCGGCCAAGGCGGGCGCTACCTATGTATCTCCGTTCATAGGCCGCATCGATGATGCTAACTGGGACGGCGTGCAACTGATAGAGCAGATCGTGGGCATATACAATGCGCAGGGCTTTATGACTGAGGTGCTGGCCGCATCCATCCGCAATCCATTGCACATCATCAAGTGTGCGGAGGCTGGTGCGGATGTGTGCACCTGCCCGCTGCCTTCCATCATGGGCCTGTTGAAGCACCCGCTCACCGACCTGGGCCTGCAGCAGTTCCTCAACGACGCAAAGAGTTTACAATAACTGATACGGGGCGCTGCAAAAGCGCCCCTTTACTTTTATGAAAAGAACAGTCCCGTTTCTTTTATTTCTGGCAGCCTATTCGGCAGTGTCAGGGCTGCTCATGTCCAAAATGTCGTTCATTGGCCGGGTGGGCATCAACCTCATGCACAAGGACTACAAATTCCTGAAGACCTGGTGGAAAGGGGGACTTGTGGTTTATGCCGCGTTGCTGGCGCTGTTTCTTATTCATACCATTCTGCACCGCATATTGCCCCTGGGAGTGGCGCGCGTCATGCATTTTCTGCTATTGGCTGCCGCAGGCTACGGACTGTACTTTACCTACAACGATTTTCAGGACGATTTTTCGCATCACCTGCTCAAAAGCAATTTTCACCTCGGCGCATACCTTTTCTGGATAGGCTGGATGCTGGTATGCGTGTTTTTCCTTTCCAGGAGGAAACCTGTCAAGGCAATGAATCTGCCTAAAGGACAATTATAGCAGTATAACCGCATAGGCGCGAAGACGCAAAGTCTGCAACCCCAAACGCGCCTGGCTCAACAATGAGTATTGCCGAATTGTCAATTTGCCCAATTTAGCCATTCACTCATTAAGCAATTACGCCATTTACTTAATGTACCCCAGTATCTTCAGCATGCTTTGCGGCGTCTGCTCCTTGGCATAGAGCCAGTCTTCCAGGTTGCCTTCTTTGTCATACTCAACAACCACATGCTTCGGTGATGGAATCATGCAATGCTTGATGCCCCCGTAACCGGCAAGCTGGTCCTGGTAAGCACCGGTGTGGAAGAACCCGATGTACAAAGGATCGGCACCCTTTTCCTTATCCAGCTTAGGCAGGAACACGGCGTTTATATGTTCTTCCGATGTATAGAAATCGTGACTGTCGCAGGTGAGCCCGCCAAGGTGCACTTCGTGATATTCTTTGTCCCATTTATTAATGGGCAGCATCAGGAATTTTTCTCCAATGCCCCACGTGTCCGGCAAAGTAGTAATGAAAGAACTGTCGATCATGTACCAGATCTCGCGGTCGTTCTGCATCTTCTCGTCCAGCACACTATATACCACCGCGCCCGCCTCACCTACTGTAAACGAACCAAACTCGGTGTAGATGTCCGGAGTATCCACCTTGTTCTTCTTGCATACTTTCTTGATGGTGGACACGATCTCGTTGATCATGTAATTGTAATCGTATTCAAAGCCCAGTGAATGTTTGATGGGCAGTCCGCCACCAATATTCAAGCCGGTGAGTTCAGGGCATATTTTCTTGAGCTGGCAGTAAATGTTCAGCACCTTGTTCAGCTCGCTCCAGTAATACACATCATCCTTGATGCCTTTGTTCATAAAGAAATGGAGCATCTTCAGGTGGAACTTCTCATTGCCCTTGATCTTGTCCACATAAAATTCAAGGATATCCCTGCTACGGATGCCAAGGCGGGAGGTATAGAAATCGAATGTAGGCTCTTCTTCGGTGGCAATGCGAATGCCAATATTTACCGGCGTCTTGGAACGGATGGACTTTTGGTAGTCTTCAAACTCGTTCTTATTGTCCAGTATCGGCACCACATTCTTAAACCCGTCATTGATGAGGCGGGCAATATTGCGGGTATAGGCACGCGTCTTGAACCCGTTGCAGATGATGTAGGTGTCCTTGTTTATCTTTTTGCGGGCATACAACTGCCTGATGATCTCTATATCATAGGCAAACGATGTCTCCAGGTGCACACCATGCTTCAGCGTCTCCTCCACAATAAAGGAGAAGTGTGAGCTCTTGGTGCAATAGCAGTAATAATAGTCGCCATCATATTTGTGCCGCCTGATCGCATCGCCAAACATCTTCTTAGCCTTGTTGATCTGCATGCCTATCTTGGGCAGAAAGGTCAGCTTGAAAGGCGTACCGTACTTGTCGATCAGGCTCTGGATGTCCAGCTTATTGAAAATTAGCGTATTGTCGTCAGTGACATCGAATCCATCCTGGGGGAAGTGGAACGTCTGGTGTACCAGGTCGGTATATGTATTGTTCATCGTACGATCACAAAAAAGCTAAGATGTTAGTTAAGCGGAAACAAAAATAGGTATTTGCTGAAAAGTTGGCCATAATTTTTGTCAGGCGGCCATAAAAAATCTTAGGTGGGTTTAGCCTATGTTTGCAGCCAATAGCTACGATGAAAAATGCGTTGATAAGCCTGCACCTGGCGGTGCTACTCTGGGGCTTTACCGGAGTACTGGGCCGTGCCATTACATTGGATGCACCTGTTTTGGTGTGGTACCGCATGCTGCTCACCGCCCTGTTCATGGCCGGCATACTTACCTGGCGCAAGCAATGGGTACCTGTAGCCCGCAGCGATATGCGCCAACTGGTGGCCGTTGGTTGCCTGATGGGCCTGCATTGGGTGGCCTTTTATGGCGCTATTAAATTTGCCAACGCATCCATCGCCCTGGTATGCTTATCCACGGCCAGCGTATTCACTTCCCTGCTCGACCCGCTGGTGAACAAGGGCAAATATGATTATCGCGAAGTGCTGCTGGGCCTGCTTGCCCTGGGAGGCGTATATTTCATTTACCAGTTTCAGCAGGTATATGGTCTGGGTATCATTTTTGGCGTCATCGCGGCCATACTCAGCTCGGTATTTACCGTGCTCAATAAAAGTGTAGCCCATAAATACCCCGCCCGCACCATGGTTTTTTATGAAATGACGACCGGCTGGGTATTCATTTCGCTGCTGCTGCCCTTGCAATTCGTCTATAAGCCCGGCACCGCCTTCCTGCCGGCATTGGGTACGCACTGGTGGCAAAACGATTGGCTGTGGCTGGTCATACTTAGCCTGTGCTGCACTGTGTGGGCCCAGTCGCTGGCTATAACCGCCCTTAAAAAGCTCAGCTCTTTTACCGTCACGCTTTCCGTTAACCTGGAACCGGTTTATGGCATGTTGCTGGCATTCCTCTTTTACCAGGAAAATCACGAGCTGGCTTCAGGATTCTTCATCGGCATGGGCCTTATCCTGCTCTCGGTGATATTGCAGATGGCCCGCCTGTTGCGGCCTAAACTTTCTGGTGGCTTCGTCGAGGAGAAAGGAGGAATAGACTAATGCGCAATGGCTGAATGGCTCAATTACTTAATAAAGTCAAAAGGCAAAATTGAACACCAAAAGAGGGATGATCTGGGGAGAAAAGTCAGTCTCGCACTAAAAAAAGCCCCTGCAAGGCAGAGGCTTTTCGATATCAAATCTCAATTTACAGATGCAATTTAGCTTTCTTGGCCAGCAGCTGGTCTGGTGTCTCGCGATAGTTCTCATCGGGTACACAGCAATCAACGGGGCAAACAGCAGCGCACTGCGGCTCTTCGTGAAAGCCCTGGCACTCAGTACACTTGTTGGGCACAATAAAATAGGTATCTACCGAAACCGGCTTGTGCGAATCGTTAGCATCGGTCACGGAACCATCCATCAGCGTAAATGCGCCCTTCAGCGATGTGCCATCGGACATCGCCCATTCCACACCACCTTCATATATAGCATTATTGGGGCATTCTGGTTCACAGGCGCCGCAATTGATACATTCGTCAGTTATTTTTATTGCCATTGTTAATGAATTTGCGGCACGAAGTTACAACAAGGCCGACAATTCCCGATAACTTTACACCCTATTTCTGTACACTAAATGTTTGTACATGGCCATCAAAGCCCGCACCACCAAAACCAACAAAGAATGGCACCAGGCAAACAGGATGCCAAAGAACCCATCGCTGCAGCAACGCATAGAGTGGCATACAGAGCATGCAAAACACTGCAACTGCCGCCCCATGCCCGATAGTATTCAACAGGCTATAGAGGCGCAAAAGCATCCCTGACCACATAGCCGGCAGCAGGGTAACGGTGCATACCCACACCCTGCTGCCATCACAATTTAACCCATTCTTCCGCTTATCAGGCACGCAATAGCTCATAAAAAAAGGCAGCCACAAGGCTGCCTTTTCAACTATATTTTTATCTCAATTACTTAGCGATCGTGATCTTACCGGAGTAAGTACCTAAAGACGTTTTCGCCTCAATAAAGTAGATGCCAGACTCAACATCCAGGCTAATGCTGTTTGTTTTGTTTGCTGGCACAGAAATCACCTTTACTACCTGGCCGGCAACATTGGTCACCGTTACTACAGCGTTGTCGTTGTCAGCAGACGCGATCTCCAATGTAAATGAACCATTGCTGGGGTTTGGATAGATACTCAGATTGCTGCCATTAGCATTAACATTGTGAACATAATTGCTTCCGCCCGGCAGGGTGAATGAGAATGTATCCGTAGAAGAACCACATGCATTGGTATCATAGTACACCAGGTTGTGTGTGCCGCCGGTAGTGGCAACAAATGTACCGTAACTGATAAAGGTAACTCCGGCTTCCGCTGCGGCCCATGTGCCTCCTGCAGGTGTTGCTGTAAGCGGATAATCGTTACCCAGAACAATGGTGGCAGGCCCTGTTATTGATATAACCGGTGGCTGGCCCACACGGAATACTTTTATTGCAACCCCGCTGCCAAATGCATTCGTGTAAGTGTACATCAGTGTATCTACCGCGCCGCCAATAAGGCCGGTAACCAGGCCGCTGTCATTTACAAATGCATTGGCATTGCTCATGCTCCACATACCGCCGCCGATAGTGGCCGTGTACAGCGCCGATGAGCCCATACATACTGAGTCTGGGCCGCTGATGGCGCCCGCAGATGGTGCCGTACCCACGTACACCGTAACTGCTGCCCAGCTTGTTCCGCAACCGTTAGTAACGGTATAAGTAATGCTCGCAGCGCCAGTAGCCACACCTGTTACAACGCCGGTTGACGCGTCAACTGTTGCATAAGCAGTATCGCCTGTGCTCCACATACCACCCATAACACTGTCCATAAGCGACGTGGTCATACCCACACCCACACTGTCAATACCTGTTATCATCGATGCAGTATGCTCAACCATAACAGTATCAGTTGCAACGGCATCACCGCATGAATTTGAGAAGATGTAAGAGATGGTAGCCATACCCAGCGCGTGGCCGGTAACATTGCCAGATCCATCTACAGAAGCAATTGCTGCATTAGAGCTCAGCCAGAAACCGCCTGGCGCACTTGCCGTCAGCGATACCAGCGAACCTGCACACACTGACGTAGAACCTGAAAGCGTAGCGGCAGTAAGTGGCGCTTCCACAGTAAATACAGCTGAGCCGCTTACCGAGTTACAAGCGTTAGATACCATATACATTGCCGTATCAACTCCAGCAGTTGCACCAGTTACATAACCGGTTGCCGGGTCAATGGAAGCATGGGCATTAGCGAGGCTCCATACGCCACCAGCCAATGTGCTTGTAAAGTGTATCATAGAACCGGTGCATACCGCAAACGGACCAGAAACGCTTGTGCTCGTCAATGTAGGATCCACAGATACCAGATACCAGGCAGTAGCTGAACCGCAGCTATTGGTCATTGTATATTTTATTGTATCAGTACCCGGAGCCACTGTAGTCACAAGGCCGGTAGTAGCATCAACGGTAGCCACAGAAGGACTTACCGAAGACCAGGTACCGCCCGTCATTGTTGAGGTCAGCAGATCAGTTGCACCATGGCAAACTACCGGCGTACCAGAAATAGTTCCTGCATTGGCCAGCGGCAAAACAGTTAATGTAGCAGCCGAAGATGGCGCTGAAACACCGCTGTCATTAAAAGCGATCATGCGATACTGGTATCCGTTGTCAGAACCAGTTGCATATACCATCAGGGTATCGGTCATAGAACCGGAGTAAGCACCACCATCGGTCAGTGTATCCCAGGTAGTACCCATATCCATGGAAACCTCCCACACATAGCCGGTCGTCAGCGTATCAGCAGCAAGGCCTGCGCTGAACATGGCGGTTGTGCCACTGCACGCGCTGGCGCTCGATGGGTTTGAAGAAATTACAGGAGCCTGGGCACGGCTGCTTACTGCGCCAAATATCAGGCTAAGGGTCAATAGGTTGGAAAAAAAGAAAAGTTTTTTCATGCGTCTGCTTTTAATTGAATAATCCTTCTTTAGGCAAGTTCGCAAAAATAGCGATTGAAAACAGCAATTACAAATGACCTGCCATTAAAAACAAATGACAATAATCATCTATAAATAGCCCTCTCGTCTATTCCTGCCACAAAAAAGGGAAAAGTATAACACCCAGCACCACCACCAGGACATCAAGAGCAATGAGTAGCAATGCCAGTGTCCCCCACCCGCTGGTATAAACAGGCGATAGTGCACTGATGGCCAGTTTACTTAATATCATCAGCACCGGTGTCACCAATGGAAAGCCAAGTATGGCCATAAGCGCCGCATTCTGCTGGGCACGTGCTGCTATGGCCGATAAAAAGGTAAATACCACAGACAAACTAAGCGCCCCGACCGAGCTGACGAGTATGAACAATAATCCCTTGATCACCGGCCAGTCGAGCAAAACGGCAAAAAGCAGCATACTCAGCAGGTTCATTACCAGCATCAGCGTTACACTATACACCATTTTTGCCAGGATAAACGTCGACGGCCTGACAAGTGTATAGTAATACCGGAACCGATGAGCATGTTCCTGCAAAAAGCTCTTGGCTACCGAGTTAACAGCCACAAACAACTGCACCAGCCAAAATAGGGCGTTCCACACTTTGGCTTCCGGCTGGCCGTTCATCATATATACCACAAATACAGCGCCACCCACGTACAAAAGAACGCCAAAAAGCGTATGCTTCTGGCGCCACTCTATCAGCAGATCTTTCTTTACCAGTGAAATAAAAGGCGATGCCATAGGCGGCAAAGGTAATGCTGCAGCAGAACAATAATGTCATCACCAGATATCAAAAAACGGCCCTACCCTGAAAGACAATGTGCTGTAGGCTATTTTGTAGTCCCGGCTCAGAGGCCCGATACCTGACACGTAGTTTATGGTCTCCGTTATACTTGCCTTGTCAAAGGATGCTTCTATCCTTATACCCAGCTTGCGGGAGAAATGAGCCTTAACGCCGGCATATATACCATATAGCATCGCTGGTTTGAAAGTAGTAGAAGCCGCCGATCCGGAGATAGGATCAACTACGCCGTATACCTGCTTGGGATTCAGTAGCACCCCTGCATGCAGACCTACATAAAATGCATCAGAAAAGCAAAACTCAGGCATAACACCCACAATATAGCGGGTTGGCAATGATGCCTTCTGAAAGAATGCGCCAACATTAACGCGTTTAAATACTGCGGTACGCAAAGACACCTCATTGGTGAACCCATGATCGCTGCTTTGCCAATATCGTAAGGGCCAGCCATAATTGTCTTTGTTTGTAATAAAGGAAACTCCGGCAGCATCCGATATTTCCAGTTTTTGGGCACGGGAAATTGCAGGCAGAAGAAGCAATAAAACCAGTAGCTTGTTCATTCGCTTATATTTCAATATTAAAACTAATAATAATCACCACATCAAACATCATTTGTTGGCTGCATCCTTGTATTTATTATCAGTGGCTACCTGATCAGCCAAATTTTTCTATGTTATTGGTGCCTGTGTTTTATTACCTTTGCTGCACTTAAATTCAAACACGCAAAATCTAAAAACAGACTTCTTTTATGGCATACGACGTTATAGTTATTGGCAGTGGCCCCGGAGGATATGTAGCAGCGATCCGCGCTTCTCAGCTCGGTTTTAAAACTGCAATTGTTGAAAAAGAAAGCCTGGGCGGCATATGCCTCAACTGGGGTTGTATCCCTACAAAAGCGCTGCTGAAAACAGCCAGTGTTTATGAAAATTTCAGCCACGCTGCTGACTATGGTATCGTTGCCAGCGACTTTAAGGCCGACTTCGGCGCAGTTGTTAAGCGCAGCCGCGGCGTTGCCGATAAAATGAGCAAGGGTGTGCAGTTCCTCATGAAGAAGAACAAGATAGATGTGGTGATGGGCATGGGTAAGCTGAATGCAAAGAAAGAAGTGGAGGTGACCGGTGCTGATGGCAAGGTAACTACCCTGCAGGCCAAACACGTCATCCTGGCTACAGGCGCACGCAGCCGCCAGTTGCCCAACCTGCCGCAGGACGGCAAGAAAGTGATCGGCTACCGCGAGGCAATGGTATTGCCGCAGCAACCCAAAAGCATTATCGTTGTGGGCTCAGGCGCTATCGGCGTTGAGTTCGCTTATTTCTATAACAGCATAGGCACTCAGGTTACCATTGTTGAATTCCTGCCACGCATAGTGCCGGTTGAGGACGAGGACGTGTCAAAAGAACTGGAAAAGTCATTCAAAAAGAAAGGCATTACGGTGATGACCAATGCCAGTGTTGAAAAGGTGGATACCAGTGGCAACGGCGTAAAAGCAACCGTAAAAACCGCCACCGGCGAAGTAGTGCTGGAAGCAGATATAGTGTTGAGCGCCGTGGGCATTGCAGCCAACATTGAGAACATAGGCCTTGAAGCCGCCGGTATAAAGACCGACAAAGGCAAAGTGCTGGTGGACAAATATTTCAGGACAAATGTTGAGGGTGTTTACGCTATCGGCGATATTACCCCCGGACAAGCGCTGGCACACGTTGCATCCAAGGGCGCTATCATCTGCGTGGAGGCCCTGGCTAATAAGGAAGGTAAATATGCCCACATGCCTGAGCCGCTGGACTATGGCAATGTTCCGGGTTGCACCTATTGCTCGCCGGAAGTGGCCAGCGTAGGCCTCACCGAAAAACAGGCAAAAGATGCAGGCTATGAAATAAAAGTAGGCAAATTCCCATTCTCTGCTTCAGGCAAGGCAAGCGCATCGGGCGCCACAGAAGGTTTTGTAAAAGTGATTTTCGACGCTAAGTATGGTGAATGGCTGGGCACACACATGATCGGCTATAACGTTACCGAAATGATCGCCGAAACAGTGGTGGCACGCAAGCTGGAAACTACATGGCACGAAGTGCTGGACAGTATCCACCCGCACCCTACCATGAGCGAAAGCGTAAAAGACGCGGTAGAGGTAGCCCTGGGCGAAGCAATACATCTTTAGTAGCAAGTAGATAGCAGAGAGTATTTAGTAGATAGTCATTTTTGCCTCAAAGGCGGCTATCTATTAAATACTTTCTCACTTAAAGGAATTTACGTAACTTGACCAATTACTGAAAAGAAAGTAACTTGTCTATCTACTAAGTACTATCTACTAAGTACCCAAAAGAAGAACTACTGCAAATGAGTGAATACATAGTTTCAGCGAGGAAGTACAGGCCGCAGACGTTTGATACGGTGGTGGGACAGGAGCATATTACAACCACTCTGAAAAATGCTATTAAAAATAACCACCTGGCGCACGCTTTCCTGTTTTGCGGGCCGCGTGGCGTGGGTAAGACCACTTGTGCACGCATACTGGCCAAAACCATCAACTGCGAGCACCCTACTGCCGACATGGAAGCCTGTGGCACCTGCAGCAGTTGCATGAGCTTTGGCAACAACACGTCGTTCAACGTTTTCGAACTGGATGCCGCCAGCAACAACTCTGTCGAGGATATCCGCGAGCTCACCAACCAGGTTCGTTTCGCACCCCAGCAGGGGCGGTATAAGGTATATATCATTGATGAGGTGCACATGCTCAGCTCAAGCGCATTCAACGCGTTCCTGAAAACGCTGGAAGAGCCGCCGCCCTATGCCATCTTCATTCTCGCTACTACTGAGAAACATAAGATACTGCCTACCATCCTCAGCCGTTGCCAGATATTCGACTTCAAGCGCATCACAACGCAGGACATAGTGAACCACCTGCAAAGCATTGCCAGCAAAGAAGGCATGGTAGCCCAGGAAGCCGCACTCCATGTGATAGCCCAGAAGAGCGAAGGCTGCATGCGCGATGCACTATCCATGCTCGATCGTATTGCCAGCTTCACCAATGGCATGCTCACGTACAATGGCACCATGGAGCACCTGAACCTGCTGGATGCCGACTACTATTTTGAGCTTACCGATGCGCTGTTGGGGCAGGATGTGGCAGCTGCATTGCTGTCTCTGGATAAAGCCATGGACAAAGGTTTTGAAGGCGATGTGATCGTTGGCGGCCTGGCGGAGCATTTACGTAATTTGCTGCTGTGCAAGGATGCCCGCATGGCCAAACTGCTGGACGTGCCTAATGATCTTAAGCCCACTTATGTGGAAAAAGCCAACCAGGCACCACCTTCCTTCATTCTTTCGGGCCTCAATGTGGTCAACCAGTGCGAACTGGAATACAAAAATGCCAATAACAAGCGATTGCATGTAGAAATGTGCATCATCCGGTTATGCTTCCTGCTTCAGGCGGTAAAACCTTCGGCCAATGCCGATGATGTAAAAAAAAACTTTAGTGGTGTAGGAGCCGCACCGGCATCCTTCGCTCCCGCCCCCATACCCGCTCCGAATACCGCGCCCGCTGTCAATACTACACCCGCTGCCCTGGTTTCAGAGCCACAGGTGGAGTTCACAGGCCCGCCTACCATACCGCGGCCGGCTCCTGTAGCCGCTGCACCTGCCCCACAGCCGGTGAGTGCCGCACCTGCCCCACCCGCGCCCAAAAAAGAAGCTCCTGCAGCCAGAAGACTGAGCAAAGGCCTGCTTGATGACATGGACAGCACCAGTAACGTGAAACGTTACGACCGCCAGACCCCACTCACACCAGACGAGGTCAACGACATATTCGAGGCCTATAAAAAACAATTGCGGGATGCCGGCAAGGGCGTTATTCACGCGCAGTTGTCTTTAATGACCGTAATGGCCCTGCCGCCTGATGAGGTACGCATCATTTCGCCTAGCGAGCTGACAGACACCTACGCCCGCGAACAACGCACTGCTATGCTCGATTTTTACCGCGAGCAAACCAATATGCTTGTGCGCATCACCACTGAATTGAAGGAAGATGAAGCAATAAAGAATGCACAAGCCAACACCGTATTGAGTAAAAGCGAAATATATGAGATGATGGCCATCAAAAACCCCAACCTCCACAAGCTCCGCGATGGGCTGAATATGCAATTAGAGTACTAAAAGGTAAGTAAGAACAAATAGCGACGAGAGCGTTGAATCATGTCACTTTGGTTGAAAGATTTCCTCTGATCGTCCTTTGGCGAAGCATTTGCTTCCACTTATCCCCCGCCAACAACTTTTTATTTCCAACTTCCACTTACTACTTCCGGGTTTTGACTTTTGACTTTTGCCTTTCATTGACAGATTACCTACTTTTGAACCCTAAAACCAGGAACCAATAATATGGCGGAAGCAATACGCATGCCACTGCTCAGCGACACCATGAAAGAAGGCATCATCGCCGCTTGGCACAAGAAGGTAGGTGATGTAGTGAAAGCAGACGATGTAATAGCCGACGTGGAGACCGATAAGGCCACAATGGAAGTAACCCCTTACGTTGACGGAACAATACTTTATATAGCTGCCGACAAAGGCCAGGGAGTACCGGTAAATGGTATTATGGCCATCATTGGTAAGCCGGGAGAGGATTTTCAAAGTATTCTCTCCGGCGAGCAAGGCGCAGCAATACCAGTAGCTCCCGCACAGGCAGCACCAGCACCTGCTCCACAACAACAGGCTCCGGCTACCCCACCGGCCGCTGAAGCACCTAAGAGCGGCGATGCCACTGTAGTGCGTATGCCACTGCTCAGCGATACCATGAAAGAAGGCAAGATCGTGGCCTGGCACAAAAAAGTAGGCGACGCAGTAAAAAGCGACGACGCTATTGCCGACGTAGAAACCGACAAGGCAACCATGGAAGTAATGCCTTATGCCGATGGCACCCTGCTTTACGTAGGTGTAAAGGAAGGCGAGGCCGCAAAAGTGAACGATATCATTGCAATAGTGGGCAAGGCCGGTACGGATATCACTCCATACCTCAGCACAGGCACAGCACCTGCTGCGCCGCAGGCAGCGGCGCAACCCGTACAACAACAGGCAGCAGCCAGCCAGCCGGCATCAGCACCCGCCCATCTGGATACACATGACGGCGATGACCGCGTAAAAGCGAGCCCGCTGGCTAAAATGATGGCGCATGATAAAGGCATTGACCTGAACCAGGTAAAAGGTTCGGGCGACAATGGACGCATCATCAGGCGCGACCTGGACAGCTACAAGCCCGGTGCAGCGCAGCCACAACAGGCATCACAGCCTCAGGCACCAAAAGCACAAGCCCCCGCTCAGGCAGCAGCCCCGATAGCTTACAATACCGAAGACGGCTACACCGACACGCCGCTCACCCAGATGCGCCGCATCATTGCGCAGCGCCTGGCAGAGAGCAAGTTCAGCAGGCCGCACTTCTATCTCACTATGAGCATTACCATGGATAATGCGATAGAATCCCGCAAGGCCATTAACGAGGCCTCGCCGGTAAAGGTATCCTTTAACGACCTGGTGATAAAAGCATGCGCTATGGCGCTGCGCAAGCATCCGCAGGTGAACAGCTCATGGATGGGAGACTACATCCGCCAGAATCACCAGATCAACATCGGCACTGCCGTTGCAGTTGATGAAGGTCTGATCGTTCCGGTAGTGAAACAAGCCGACCAGAAATCACTGTCGCAGATCGCCGACGAAGCAGGCAAACTGATAGACAAAGCACGCAACAAGAAAATACAGCCACAGGAGTTTACCGGTAATACTTTTACCATCTCCAACCTCGGCATGATGGATATTGACGAGTTCACGGCCATCATCAACCCACCTGATAGCTGCATACTGGCCGTAGGCAAGATAGCCCCAACGCCGGTTGTTGAAGACAACCAGGTGGTCATCCGCCAGATAATGAAGATCACACTTAGCTGCGACCACCGTGTAGTTGATGGCGCCGTAGGTTCCAGGTTCCTCCAAACACTGAAGACCTACCTGGAAAACCCGGTAACTATGCTGGTGTAACCAATAACAAACATTATTTCAACAAAACATCCCGCTCACAAGGCGGGATGTTTTGTTTCTGTTTTAAGAACGACTGCCGGCTTACACCACAGGTGCCGGTTGCACTGCCCGCTTCTTGCCCACCAGGCCCAGATGCGTATGATTGAAAGAGTCAGAGTATTTAAGGCCATAGCCTAATACGCGGTCATAGGCAGAGTGCGCATAGAGCACCAGCCCGATGAACAACACGACAGGCAGGTGCATGAGGAAGCCGGCTGCCAATACTGCCGCAGCAACGGCCTTGTGATGAAAAAGATTGTAAGTAAATGCCCCCGCTGAAGGTCCTGCAAGGTAGCCCAGCATACTGATATCCGGCGATAGAAACACAAGCAGCCACCACCACCAGGCGAGGTGTATCGGTTGAAAATAAAGGCCTGCAATGCAAAGTGCGAGTTGAGCCACTTGTTCTGTTTGCAACATCTGTTTCATGAGTTTCTTTGTTTTTGTTGCAACAAAGGTCTCACTGATCGCCGGCGCGGGACGTTAACCTAAGATAAGAAATGGGATCGGTCGTTTATTTTTTCATCAGCCGGGCGCGCATACGGCTCAGGCTTACGGGGGTAATGCCCAGATAGCTGGCAATGTAATGCTGGGGGATGCGCTCTATGATCTTTTGCTTGTTACCGGTTATGAGCTCCAGGTAGCGCTCTTCGGGGCTTTGCATGAGCAGCCCGGCCATGCGTTCTTCCAACCCGATAGCAAGGTATTCTGCTATCAGCCGGCCAAACTGCGCCCAGATATGCGAGCGCTCAAAAAGACCGGCCAGCAACGAGTAAGAAAACTCAATGATAGTGCAGTCCGTAAGCGCTTCTATGGTCATCAGCGAAGGGGCGTGCGTAATGCAACTGATATACGCACTTACAAAATGTCCTTCAAAATAAAAGTAAGTGGTTTTCTCTTCGCCGTCGCGGGTGTAGTAGTGGCGCATATTACCCTCCAGCAACAGCCCCACCTCATTGGCACGCTTTCCTTCCGTCGCGAAATTTGCCCCCTTTTTATAATGCTTTATTTCCAGACCCGGCTCCAGCAATTCCCACTCGGCATCATCCAGTTTTATAAACCTGGAGATAGCATTCCGCAAAGGGGTGAATTCTGGTTTCATACGCTGCACTCCTGAAATATTCACATTGAGCAATTACGCCATTATCAAACCCACCCATTCTTGTCCATCAACTCTTCTGCCCGCACAATGTCCTCGGGTGTATCTATCTCAACGCCCATATATCGGGTAACAGCCATGCGCATAGGCACGCCATGTTCCAGGAAACGGAGGCACTCCACTTTCTCAGCAGCCTCCAGCGGCGTCATGGGCCATGCCGTGAACTGCATCAGCGCCTGCTTACGGAATGCGTACACACCTATATGTTCGTAATAAGGTATCTCTATCTCTTTGTTACGCGCATAAGGCAGCACACTGCGCGAGAAGAACAGCGCATCGCCGTTAAGGGCCAGCGCCACTTTCACATAGTTAGGATCGGCTATCAGCGCAGTATCTGTCAACCGCTGCACCAGCGATGCTACCTGAACGTTCTTCCCTTCTTCACCGGCAAACAACTGCAGTAGCTGCGCCAGTGGCTCCCGCTGCACAAAGGGCTCATCGCCCTGCACATTCACAAAAACATCGGCTTCCAGGTCGCGCGCTATTTCGGCAATGCGGTCAGTGCCGCTCTCGTATTCGCCCTTGCTTTTCAAAGCTTTCCCGCCGTGGCTGATGATCTCATTCAATATCTCATCGCTGTCGGTCACTACCACCACTTCATCAAACAACCCACTATTCATCGCCGATTCATACGTACGCCTGATAACAGATTTACCGCGCAACGGGGCCAGCAATTTAGAAGGGAAACGGGTAGCGCCAAGGCGCGCGGGAATCAATGCAACGAACTTCATGATCGTCTGAATATTTTAGGATAACTTTTTCTTAAGTACAGTGATCATCAGCATCATCCAGCCCAGTATAAAGAAAACGCCGCCGATCGGCGTTATCAGCCCCACAGGCCCCAGCGTCATCTTCCAGGTGTGCAGCATCGGCAATATATACAACGATCCGCTGAACAGCAGTATCCCGGCAATAAAGAAACCGGTTGCCGCCCGCAGGTTCTTCACCGGGTATGCCTGGTAAATAATGCCCACAGCCAGCAATGCCAGGCTATGCAAGAACTGGTATTGCACCCCGGTTTTGAATATGTCCATCTGGTCGGGCGCCAGGAAATTTTTCAGAGAGTGCGCGCCGAACGCGCCGAACATCACCGCGATCGCGCCAAACAGGGCGCCTGCCGCCAAAGCAGTTCTATACATATGGTTGGATTATCGGGTCAAATGTAGATACGGTTATGTCTTTCGTTTGTAAAATATGGTCGGCCTGCTCATAAAATCCCTTGCGCTCCTGCAGCATCTTCGCCAGGAATGACGCCACGTCCTTGTGCATATTCAACAGCGGCCTGTGTTGCATCTCATGCTCCAGTTTACTGAGCAAAAACTCCACATCTGCCTGCAGATACACTACCTTACCTGCCTGTTTCATCATAGCCATATTCTGGTAAAAGCAAGGCGTGCCGCCGCCACATGCTATTACCGTCTGCAACGGCGAACTGTCGATCACATGAGCAAGGTAGCGATGCTCCTTTTTCCTGAATTCATCTTCGCCATATTGCTCAAACAGCGCAGCAATGGTCATTTTCTCCTGGTCCTCAATATAGTCGTCCAGGTCTGTAAAGTGCCACTTGTGGGCAAATGCCAGCTTTTCTCCCCAGTAGGTCTTGCCTACGCCCGGCATGCCGATTAAGAATACCATTGTTACAATTTAGCAGTTAAGCCTATTTTATCCGGTCATTAATGAACCGCCACGCAGACAGCATTGCCATTTTTGCAGCCATGTCCTTGTTGCGCTCCCGGTCATAATAAAAGTGAAATTCGTTTGTTTTCACCACATTTCCATCTGTCACCGCCATCCATACTGTCCCCACCTTCACTCTGTCCGTACCACCTGTGGGGCCCAGCACCCCGCTCACTGCCACCGCATAGTCCGTTTTTAACACGCCTATGGCACCCAATGCCATCTCTCTTACTGTCTGTTCACTTACGGCTCCAAAGTTCGACAACGTTTCCGCCTGCACACCCAGCACATGTTGCTTCACACTGTTGTCGTATGACACAATGCTGCCATAAAACCACGCGGAAGCGCCGGGGATCTGCGTCAGTTCATGCCCTATCAGCCCGCCAGTGCAGCTCTCAGCCAGCCCTATCAGTTTGCCTTTTTGCTTCAGGCTTTCGCCTAATAGCTGCGCCAGTGTCTTGTCGTCGCGCGATATCACTATGTCGCCCAACCGCTCAGCGATCTCCTTCTGAAACACCTCAAGTTCCTTTATCAGTCCGGTCTCATCTGCACCTCTGCCGGTGAGCCGCAGCCGCACCATGCTTGCATCTGGCAGGTAGGCCAGGCGGATGTACGCTGGCAGCCGTTCTTCAATATCCATCAGCTTTTCTGCAATAAAGCTCTCGCCTGCCCCTGCCGTAAAAATATGGCGGTGCACCATTTTGTCGCTCCTGAAACGTGCTGCGATTTTAGGAAGTGCTTCCTGCTGCATGATGTCTTTCATCTCAAATGGCACACCCGGCAGCGATATGATCACTTTTTCGCCCTGTTCAAACCACATACCCGGCGCCGTACCCATCCGGTTAAAAAGCACGGTACAGTTATCAGGTACTTCTGCCTGCTTCATATTGCGCTCCAGTATCGGCCGGTTGCGCTTGGCAAAAATATCCAGCAGGTGCTGGCGCACGCGCTCATCGGCCACCAGTTTGCCGCCAAAATAATCGCACAACAAGGGTTTGGTTATATCGTCAGACGTAGGTCCCAGTCCCCCGGTGATGATCAGCAATTCTGCTCTTGGTAATTCTTCATCAAGTGCGACCGTTATCGCCTGCCGGGTGTCCCCAACAGCTACGCGACGCAGCACGTCAATGCCCATTTCATTCATCCTTTGGGCTATCCATGCCGAATTGGTGTCCACCGTCTGCCCTATCAGCAGTTCATCTCCTATGGTAATAATGATCGCCGCTATATTGGCCATTTCTGTGATCGTTTACATAAAAAATCCCACCTCAGTGGGACAAATAACTATTCCTGTTCCTTTACTTCAAAAAAAGGCTGCAACCTTCTCAGCAGTTCTTCGGGTATGTTGGTCTTTCTTTTCTCAGCTATATCAAAGAATACCAGCGTTGTCACGCCCTTATTCAAAAACACGCCGGCTTCATTATACAACTCTGTGTGAAATTGTATCCGCGAGGCTGCCGGCAGTTCCTTTATCGTTGTCTTCACCGTTATCAGGTCGTCGTAAAATGCCGGCCTGTAATAGTTGATGTGCAATTCTGCCACCGGCAATGCTACGCCCATCCCCTCCAGCTCTTTATAGGTGAGTCCCAGCGAGCGGATGGCATCCGTACGCCCTACTTCGTAATAAAGCGCATAGTTGCCATAATACAGATATCCCATCTGGTCGGTCTCCCCGTAACGCACCCGTATTTCTGTTGTCGTCGTAAACATTTCTCTGTTGCTGATTCCCGGTGTGTTATTGTGGTTTTACGCGGTCGGCATCCTTTATCGTGTATAAGCTGGATGCCTGCGTGAGGCAGGTAACGGTAAGGTCGTTGATGCACAAATGAGCCGGTAGTGTCGCGCAGTAATAAACGATATCCGCAATATCTTCCGGTTCTATCGGATTCAGCCCTGCATACACATTCTTCGCCCTTTCCTCATCGCCCTTAAAGCGCACCAGCGAAAACTCGGTCTCAGCCATGCCTGGGTGTATCCCGGTCACTTTTATTCCATAGTTCAGCAGGTCTATGCGCATCGCCTGGTTCAGTGCATCAACCGCAAATTTCGTAGCACAATACACATTCCCGTTCTTATACACCTGCTTGGCCGCCGTAGATCCTATATTGAAGATGTGCCCGGATGCCTGCTTCTTCATCAGCGGCGTCACCTGCCGCGTAATGTAGAGCAACCCCTTGATGTTGGTATCTATCATTGTATCCCAGTCGTCTGTGTCCCCCTCTTCTATCGAACTGAGGCCGGCTGCCAGCCCGGCATTGTTTACCAGCACGTCTATCCGGTTTACCTGTTCCAGCAATTCCTTCATTGCTGCCGCTACCTGGTGTTTGTCGCGTATGTCAAATGCCAGCGTAATTACCTTTACTTCGTAGGCATGCTCCAGCTCTGCTTTCAACTCAGCCAGCCTGCTTTCGCGGCGGCCGGTAATGCAAACCGTGTCTCCATTTTGGGCAAATTTTGTAGCGATCGCTCTGCCAAAACCAGACGTAGCTCCCGTAACAAGTACTATTCTATTCATACCATGTTCATTAGCGAGCGCAAAGATAGCAGAATATCATCGTCACTTTCAATGACATGCATTCCCACATTAAACTCAGCGCTGCCGGTTTTGTCTAAAAGGCTTCGGTGAATATGTTCTACAAATGTTGTGTTTCATGGGCTTTTACGCTTTATCCACACCTTTTATTTGAAAATATTTTTGCAAATGATTATATTTGGAGCTTACAAAAAATCCTCTATGTTATCCAGACTATCTACGCTTGTTCTTTGTTTGCTTTGCGTGAACGTTATGGCCCAGAAAATGACGGAAATGGAGTCATTCATCTATCGCATGGGGCAAACCAACCAATTCACCACTATCAGCAACATCTGGCAGGCCGACCCCAACTTCGATAAGACAGAAATGCTGCGCAAGGTGGACAAGGCAATGCCCCTCACCATCGATTATTCTGCCGTTGGCGAACTGATGAAACAAAAGCTCACAGCCATTACCCTGGAAATACCGACCGTTGATGGCCACGGCACCTATAAAATAGATCTGGGCCGCTACGATTTCCTGAGCAACGATTTTCAGGTTCATGCGATAGGCAACAATAAGTCCGATGGTCTGGTGGACTACACCCCCGGCGTCTATTACCGCGGCACGGTGCAAGGCATCAAGGGCTCGGTGGCCGCTTTCTCTTTCTTCAACAACGAGGTCTACGGCATCTTCTCCATCCCCGGCGAAGGCAACTATGTGCTGGTTCCCAACATCATGGTCGGTAAATACTATGATTACAACCAGCACTACGTACTGTATAATGATAACGACCTCAGCATTAAGCAATTTGCACCCAGGTGCGATGCTGACCAGCTCCCTACACCTGCCTACCTGGCCGACAAAACCACTACTACCGAAGGCAATAACATCTACAACAATTGCACCGAGGTGCGCGTGTTCGAAGTAGGCGACTACTCTCTTTACACCACCAAAGGTCACAGCGTTACCAATGTGGTCAACTACCTCACAGGGCTTTTCAACAACCAGTCAGTACTTTACCGCAACGAGGGCATTCCTATTGTGCTCAAATATGTACAGGTGGATACCGCGTCTGATGTATACATGACCATGACCATCTCCAATTCCGGTTTCTTTCTGGACAAGTTTGGTTATGAAACGCAGAATGTGCTCCATGGTTGTGACCTCGCCATCTTGCTTTCCACTCGTTTGAATGGCAGCTACGGAGCTTTGGGCGGCGTGGCCTGGCTCAAAGCAATGTGTACTTCTTACAACTCTACCGACTCAGCCGGCCCTTATGCGTTTTGCGATATGGACAACAGCGGCGTCACCAACTTCCCAACATTTAGCTGGGACGTAGAAGTAGCCACACATGAAATGGGCCACGTAGTAGGCTCGCCGCATACACACCGTTGCTGCTGGAACCCTCCCGGCTCCGGCACCACAGCAATTGACGGTTGCTATACATTAGAAGGTTCCTGCGCCATTCCTTCCCCTGCCGATCCTACAGGAGGCGGCACGATCATGAGCTATTGTCACCTCACATCGGTCGGCATCAACTTTAGCAACGGCTTTGGCCAGCAACCCGGCGATACCGTACGTTATTTTCTCACGCACCATTTCTCCTCATCCTGCGGCGACACTTGGGTACCGGACACTACAGGCATCAGCATCACCAACCGCACACTCTCTGCCAACCGCGAGTGTACCGACCTTACTTCCGGTATAACGTATTACTGGTACGATAACAACACCGCATCCCACGCTGACGATACGGTCATCCTGATGGTGAAGAAGAACGGCAACACCATAGGCGACCTCAATACAACCGGTTTCGCTGTTACGTCCGCAACATTACCTTCATGGGGCACAGGAACGGGCCAATCATTCACTGCGCCAACAGGCGTTACAGGATTAAGCGCACATAATGCAGCTATGCGCCGCTATTGGAAGATAAATGCAACAACAGCGCCCACGTCTGCTGTTGAGGTAATATTCCCATTCCGTTCGGTTGATACCGCAGATGTAGATGGCTCTGTGCCAGACGCCACTCCTATGACCAGCTATCTGGCATACAAAGTGGACGGATCCATAGACCCAAGCCCTGCTGATGGACTCACGGGCGCCACTGCCAGCACCTTCCACACGTATACATACGGCACTGCCGCATCCACTGCCAACTGGAGCCTTACCACCCAGAGCAACACGTTGTTCGCCCATATGCAGATGACTTCGCTCACCGGCGGCGGCACCATGTTCTACACTTATGCAGGTGTTGGCGTTAACGATGTGAACAAGAACAATGTGGACGTCTATGTTTTCCCTAACCCAACCAGCGACTATTGGAACATATCCGTGGCTCCTTCAATTGCTTCTATGAATATGGAACTTTACTCCAGCGATGGCAAGCTTGTGGCTACACAATCGCTTAAGCCGGGCTCCATCAATAAAGTAAACGCTGCATCTTTTGCACCTGGCGTTTATTACTACCGCATCTCAGGTGGCGACCACATCTACACCGGCAACATGGTTAAGAAATAAACCTTTTGATACTGAATAATACTACGAACAGGGCCGCGAATGTGGCCCTGTTCGGCTTTTACGCTGCAAAGTTTTTGCTGCGCAATGTCTTTGATCACACACTACCACGCCTGATAACCCCCAGCAGAAATGAAATAATTGCCAACACGAGGAGAATATAGATAAGATTGCCTGCGTGCCAAGCAAAAGCACCCAGTACCCAGCCTATTACCAGGATCACGGCGATGATATACAGTAGCGATCTCATGATGATGTTTTTTAGTTACTTACATCACAAATAAGACCGTGCCAACACTATACACCGCCCTTCAGCGAATAAACAGTTAATTGTGGAAATCTTTGCTGCAGTAATTGGGCAGCTATCCTGCTGCGCTTGCCAGATGCGCAATAAAGAACTACCGACCTGCTCCCCTGAATGCCCTGCGTCTGCATTATATCTTCAAGCGGTATGTGCTTGCCACCTATAGAATGTGCGTCCCGTTCTTCTTTCGTGCGGACGTCTATCAATTCAAATTCGTCGGCCCGTGCCCTTAGTTCGACGATTTCTATTTCGCGCACATCAGCAGAGCCTGGCAGTTCCTGTACCGCAGTGCGTGTGGTGCCCATTGTCTGCACGATCATGCTACGCCCGCTTCTCGCATCAAATATCAGCAGTTTTCCGCTCAGCACCTCGCCAACACCGGTCACCAGCTTTACTACTTCACCTGCCTGCAGGCAACCCACCACCCCGGCCAGCATAGGCCATACGCCGCCCTCTGCGCAATCCGGTATCATTGCAGCATTCACTTCAGGAAATATATCCCGGTAGTGAGGTCCGCGAATACTGCCGCCCAATGGCATATTCCATACAGATACCTGGCCCTCATACTGGTATATAGCACCATACACCACTGGCTTACCCGCCATTACACACGCATCATTGATCAGGTAGCGGGCATTGAAGTTGTCTGTACAATCCACTACTATGTCATAGCCGGATATCATGCCGGCCACATTCGTTGCATCCAGAAATTGTTCATGAACATTGATGGCAACCGAGGGATTTTGCGATACCAATTTTTCCCTGGCTACTACCGCCTTGCTGCGTCCCACATCTGCCGGGCCATACAATATCTGCCGGTGCAGGTTGGTTGGCGACACTTTGTCTCCATCAGCTATACCTATTGTACCCACGCCGGCTGCAGCCAGGTATTGCGCAGCCGGGCACCCCAGCCCACCTGCACCTGCTATCAGCACTCGCGCCGCAGCCAGCTTTTGCTGCCCTTCTGCACCAAAGCCGGGCAACTTTACCTGGCAACTATATCGGGCATCAGTCATTGGGTAACAACTTTTTAGCCAGTAATACGCGCACGGCGGCAGCATCCTCCGGCGTGTTGGCATTCATTAGTTTCTCCGATGCTATTGCTTCCAGTATCTTCACCCCCGGCTCGTTGATCAGCACTTTTCTGGGGCATTTATAGCCATTTGCTGCCCATTTCACTAACCCGTCAAAGGCAACCGGCTCCCATATGGTTATCAATGGCTCCGGCAACCCATCAAACGGACTGCGAAATGTTGTAGCGATGCCGTTCGTATCTCTCTCAGCAATAAGCTGCGTTAATAATTCCTCATCCACCAGCGGCAGATCGCAGGCCACCACCAGCCACGCTGCACCGGGGTATTGCCGCATGGCGCTTAAAATTCCTTCCATTGGCCCCGTCACGCCATAATTATCTACGATCGCTTTATGCCCCGCAGCTTCTATTTCGGCTATTTGCTCAGGACGGCACGATATATACACTTCTGTGCAAAACTTGCCAAGAAGGCCGGCGATATGATCTCGCTGCGGCAGCCCATGCCAGTTCAGCAAGGCCTTGTCGGCTCCCATCCGGGTGCTGCGGCCGCCCGCCAGCACTAATCCCTTCAGTTTATTCCCTGGTAAAATCACGCTTCCCCCCGGTTTTGCTCATCAGCTTCGTTTCCTTTATCACAATATCGTGGCTTACTGCCTTGCACATATCATATACTGTAAGCGCAGCCATGCTGGCGCCTACCAGCGCTTCCATTTCCACACCGGTCCGGGCGGTTACGGCTGCCGTGCAGTCTATTACCACCTCGCGGCGCTCATTCAATCGGATGTCTATATGGCAATTATCCATGCCCAGCGGGTGACACAGCGGTATCAGGTTGCCTGTCTGCTTAGCCGCCATGATGCCGGCAATAATAGCCGCCTGGAATACAGCTCCTTTTTTCGACTGTATGTCTTTCCCGTCAAAGTGCCCTAGCACTTCTTCAGGCAGATAGACTAAGCTGCGCGCAGTGGCCGTTCGGCGGCTCTCTGCTTTTTCGCTCACGTCCACCATGTTCGCCCTGCCTTCCCCGTCAATATGTGTCAGATCCTTCATTTGTGTTATTAGAACAGCGGTTTGAATGGCCATATCCTGAATACCTCGCCCTTCATAAAATTACTGCGTTCCTGCGGAAGTTCCATAAAAGCATTGCTGTCCACCAGGTTGGCCAGGTCACCCGATCCGTTGCCCTGCACCGGCATAGCAGTCAGTCTGCCGTCGGGCTGGCTGGTCACACGCACCTGCATCATATATACCAGGTTTGGCGTAAACACCACATCTTCGCCCAGCACTGCATATAGCGTGGCCGGCGATATGCCCATGCACGCCCGGAACCACGGCAAAAAATAACGGTGCAGGCACATGAACGATGAAACAGGGTTACCAGGGAATGCAAACACAGCTACTTTGTCGTTTACCCCAAACCAGAATGGCTTACCCGGCCGCTGCTGCACTTTGTGAAAAAGCTGCCGCACACCTAATTGCGCCAGTGCCTTCGGCAGATGATCATATTTGCCCATTGATACGCCCCCGGTAAGGATAAGTGCATCAAAAATGCCCGCAAACTCAGTCAACCGCTCGGCGATGATCAGCGGATCATCAGGCAAATGAAATGTATCAACAGGTATTCCCAGTTGCAGCAATGCGCCTGCCAATGCCCTGTCGTTAGATCGGCGCAACTGGTAGGCGTCCGGTGTTTCGTCTATGCCCACCAGTTCATCGCCGGTAGATATAATGGCAATATGCGGCACACAACGGGTCAGCACCTTCGATTTGCCTACCGTAGCGGCAATCCCTGTGGCCGACGCGTCCAGCACCGTCCCTTCCTTCAGAATGATGTCTCCCTTTTTACGGTCTATCCCTTGTGGATGTATATTCTGCCGTGGCCTGACTGCCCCCCTGGTAATGGTGGCTATCCCGTCCTTTATCTCAATATCCTCATAAGGCACAACGGCATCGGTAACCGAAGGCAGCGCAGCGCCAGTCATTATCTCCACGCACGCACCCGGCCCAATGTTCTCTATAGGCTGGTCGCCTGCCGCCTGCGTCCCCGCTATAGCAAAACTGCGGATACCGTTCTCATAGTCCGCCAAGCGGATAGCGATGCCATCCATGGTCACCCGGTTAAAGGGGGGCAGATCGCGGTCGGCAACTATATCCTCAGCCAATATTCCTCCCAGCGCCTCGCCCAGGTATAGCACGTTGCTGCCAAAATTGTCCCGCGTTTGGGCCAGTATCAGTTGTTCGGCCTCTGCTACTGTTATCATAGTATTGAAATTACCACAAATTAACCGCTATTTTTCTTCACTGAAGCCATGCCCCGGTGCAGGATATGTTATAGAACCTTGCTATTCAGGTATGTGGATAACCGTTTTTTATCCGCTACCCGAAAGTTCTAATTTTGTCCCCAGTATTTTGATAATGGATAGATCCGGAAGGGAGGGAATCAAGGTATGGACGCCGCTGCTTTTTTCTCTTATTTTGATTTCGGGCATGGTGCTGGGATTTTACCTGCACGATTCATTGCGCGCCAAACGCGACATAGGCGAAACTATTGAACGTAACGACCGCCTCGAACAGATCATCGACCTTATTGACGAAAAATACGTCGACACCGTCAACAGCGACGACCTCTACAAGAACGCCGTGACCGGCATCCTTAAATCCCTTGACCCACACACGGTCTATATCCCCGCCGAAGAACTACAAACCCTGAATGACGATCTGGAAGGAGGATTCTCCGGCATCGGGGTTGAGTTCTCCATAGTACGCGACACCATAGAAGTAACTTCAGTCATCGACAAAGGCCCCGCCAGCCAGGTGGGCATACAGGTGGGTGACCAGTTGATAAAAGTGGGCGACAGCCTGGTTGCAGGTATTAATATCTCTACCGAACGGCTCATTCACCTGCTCAAGGGCAAGCAAAACAGTGTGGTCAATGTGACCATCAGGCATGCGTTCTCCCCAGCCCTGCACGAGGTAGCCATCACCCGCGACATCATCCCCATACACAGCGTGGAGGCAGCCACTATGCTCGATAAGCATACAGCCTTCATCAAGATAGCGCGTTTCAATGCCAACACGCACAAAGAATTCATTAATGCCTTTAAGACGCTCAAGGACCTTGGCGCTACACAGCTTATCCTTGATCTGCGCGACAACCCCGGGGGCTATGTGGACCAGGCAGCCAGCGTGGCCGATGAGCTGCTGGACGATAAAAAACTGATCCTTTATACCAAAGGGCTCCATACTCCGCGCCAGGATTACCGGGCCAATCTCAATGGCATATTTGAATCTGGGAAACTGACTGTGCTCATAGACGAGGGCACGGCATCTGCCAGCGAGATACTGGCCGGCGCGCTGCAGGATTGGGACCGCGGCGTGCTGCTGGGCCGCCGCTCATTTGGTAAGGGCCTGGTACAGGAGCCCTACGAACTGCCAGATGGCTCCGAGCTACGGCTTACCATTGCTCGTTACTATACCCCATCCGGCCGCAGCATACAGCGTTCATTCGCCAAAGGGCGCGATGCTTATGATGCCGACATCCAACAACGGCTGCAAAGCGGAGAACTGACAGGGAACGCTTACCACAACACGAATGATACTACACCTTATTACACTGCCGGACACAGAACGGTATTTGGAGGCGGAGGAATAAATCCGGACGTCTATGTACCATATGACACGTCCCGATTCTCCAATGCATTCGTGCATGTAGTATCTGATGCGCTGCTCAATAACGCCATTTGGGACTATTTCATCCACAATATGCACCGGCTCAAATACAGAGGAGCCGCCGACTTCGACCAATCGTTTGATGAAGAGGATATCATCGTTGAAAAATACCTGGCCAGCCTGCCCCCGCAAAAACGGCTGGAAGTAAAAAAACAGTTGAAAAACAGCAGCTACGAAGAATTCCTCAATAACCACATCCGCGCGCAGCTTGCCCGCTTCCTGTTCCATAACGATGGCTACTACTACATTACCTCGCACGAAGATGAAGTGATACAGAAAGCCCTCACCATTATTAACTCAGGCGCTTACGGGCAGATACTATCGGGGCAATAAGACAAAGCCACGTAATTTACCTCCCGCTAGATCAATTATTTGCTTTGCGCCTTAGCGTCTTTGCGGTTAAACCTCCGTTCAAAAGGACGTTGCAGCACAATAAATAATATTTTATCGCGTTATATTTGTACAAACGCTCACCATGTCCGGCAAAATCTACATACTGGCCGCAACTGCACTCATTCTTACCTCTTGTACCAACAAAGACAAGAGTACAACAGCGCCTGCAACATCCACAACTGCAACCACCACAGTCACCCCAACACCCGCACCTACCCGCTACGATACCGTCAGCTACAAAGGAACCTACTCAGACCAATCCTGGGCTTATGCCCCGCCTGGCGAGTATGGGTCTACGTTCATAGGTAATACCACCGATCCTGCGTTTGTATTCCGTATCGCACAGATCAACGACACCAGTTTTGTTTTGTGGAGCGAGAGCAACCTCGGCATGCTGGGCAATACGCGCTTTCTTGACATCATAGATACCTTCAGATACAATTCGGCCAACAGCTATCTCTTTGGCCCGGTTATCTCCCGGAATGGAAATGCCACAGTCACCGGGCCAGACTCATTGACGATAAGTAACAACTTGATCAACTTCGGCTGGAGCTACGAGCGCCCGATCTGCGCCGACTATGAATATCACTACTGCCATTTTACGGGAAACAAACAGTAAATAAACTCCTATCATCTGTTAGAGCTGGGTTTCAAGCTGATATTTGCCCGACCGATGTTGGTCGGGGAAGGCAAAATCAATAGTTCAGATAAATCAAGTATTTTTGATAGATGCCTACGCTGTTACGCAAAGATGGTTTCAGGTTCTTTTTTTATTCTAATGAGAGCGAGGAGCCAGTACACGTTCAAAAGGGCGATGCTGAGGGTAAAATATGGTTGATGCCAAAGACGGAAGTCTGCTATATGAACAACTTCAATCAAACTGAAATACGACAAATATCACTTATCATATTTGAATACGCGGAACAATTTAAAACTCAGTGGAATGGATACTTCAATCAATAGCTACGATTCACTCGAACAAATGATTCACGATGAAAACATCCGCATTAAAGCGATAGATGTTCACACCGACATGAATTTGCTGGTGGTGATTCTGAACACTGGTTCTGTGCTGAAGGAAAAACTTTCGTCTTACTTCAACATAGATAATTTAAAAACCGATCAACTGCTCAACTACACCTTGATTGGCAATGGTACCGGTATTCACTGGCCAGAACTCGATGAAGACCTGAGCTTAAAAGGCTTTTTGCGCGACACGCTAAAAAATCAATTATTGGCTGGTAAAGTGGCTTAATCGAACTTTTGTGCCTCTGGCCGACGACTATGAATGCTATTTTACGAAAACTTGTATAGAAGCGCATTCACATTGTCGCATTCCATCACATTGTCGCATTGAACCGCTCAGCCATTAACTTCCGGCAATTCATTAAGCCACTTCACCGCCTCACGATCCCCCGCATCCGCACAAAACGTGTCAATGCCATTGCTCAGCATCCAATAGCGGCAGGGCACGGCGCTGTGGTAGGCCAGTAACTGGTGCAGCGTTCGTTCGGTGATCTCCACTTCCGGGGCTTTGCATTCTATCAGCATCCAGGGTTGGTGGTCGCTGTCATACACCACTATATCATAGCGTCTGGTCATCACGCCCACGTTGATAGACTTTTCCACGGCTATCCGGGCTGCGGGGTAATGCAGCGTATTGCACAGGTATTGCAGCAGATACTGCCGCACATGCTCCTCCGGTGTCAGCACTAGCCATTTGTGCCGCACAGGGTCAAATACGCGCGTCACGCCATCTGCCTGTTGCAGCTTCAGACTTATTCCTGAAAAATCTATGGGGATCACCCGGTAAAAATACTATTTACAGTCCTGGATACAGCGGGAACTGGTTCATATATTCATTCACCTCGCCTTTTACTTTGGCGATTACCGTAGCATCATCCGGCGACATCAACACGCGGTCTATCCAATCCACGATAACGGGCATGTCCTTTTCCTTCATGCCCCGTGTAGTAACTGCCGGCACCCCTACCCTTATGCCCGATGTAATGAACGGCGACTTATCATCGAACGGTACCATGTTCTTATTGATGGTAATATCTGCCTGCACCAGTGTGTTCTCAGCCTTTTTACCGCTGATGTTCTTGTTGCGCAGGTCTATCAGCAACAGGTGGTTATCCGTGCCGCCCGATACGATATCATATCCTTTACCTGTGAATGCGTTAGCAAAGGCCTGTGCATTGCTGATGATCTGTTTCGCATAGCCCATGAATTCATCCTGCAGTATCTCGAAGAATGCAACTGCTTTCGCGGCTATCACATGCTCCAGCGGGCCGCCCTGCGTGCCGGGGAACACGGCCAGGTCTATCATCTGGCTCAGTGTGCGCGTCTCGCCCTTAGGCCCTTTAACGCCCCAGGTGTTCTCAAAGTCTTCCTTCATCAGGATGAGGCCGCCGCGCGGGCCGCGCAATGTTTTATGCGTAGTGGTGGTCACGAAATGGCAATGGTCGAACGGGCTGCTCAGCAGGCCCTTGGCTATCAAACCAGCAGGGTGCGAAATGTCTGCCATCACCAGCGCGCCCACGCCGTCGGCTATGGCACGGATGCGCGCATAGTCCCAGTCTCGGCTATATGCCGATGCACCGCAGATGATCAGCCTCGGCTTGTGTTGCTTCGCCTGCGCTTCCATCATGTCGTAATCTACGCGGCCGGTATCCTTATGCACACCATAGTGCACCGCATTATACAGCTTACCGGAAAAATTTACCGGCGAACCATGTGTCAGGTGCCCACCCATGCTCAGGTCCAGGCCCAGTATGGTATCACCCGGCTGCAGCAGTGCCAGCATCAGTGCGGCATTGGCCTGTGCGCCGCTGTGCGGTTGCACATTGGCATAGGCTACATTGAATATTTCTTTGGCGCGGTCTATTGCCAGTTGTTCGCTTTTATCTACTACTTCGCAGCCACCATAATAACGCCTTCCGGGGTAACCTTCCGCATATTTATTGGTCATAGCGCTCCCCATGGCTTGCATCACCTGCAAGCTGGTAAAGTTTTCAGAGGCTATCAGCTCCAGTCCGTGGCGCTGGCGGTTCAGTTCTTCTCCTATCAGGTTAAATATGGCGCTATCACGTTGCATGTTTTCGCTTTTTTGTCGTGCAAATATAGGAGCGCAACTCCTATTTGAGCCTAATAATTGTCATACATTCCGTTGTATTTGCCAAAGTTTCTATTTTCGGGGCTGAATGGGAAAGTCGTCAGGGAGCAGCAGGCTCACCATATACATATTTGCAGCCATGGCACTCGGTGTGGTCACCGGCTACCTGTTTCATGAGTATGGGGCAGGCATACTGGCTGCACTGCACTGTAAGTCATTAGATGACGTATTGGTCCCCTTCTCGCTCTGCGCCGATGTATTCCTCCGCCTCATAAAGATGATCGTGGCGCCCCTGGTATTCACTACCCTCACCATCGGCGTGGCCAAACAGGGCGACCTGAAGACCGTGGGCCGCATTGGTGGCAAAACCATGCTGTGGTTCGTTGCCGGGTCGTTCGTCAGCCTGTTCCTGGGCATGGTGCTGGTGAACGTTATGCACCCCGGTAGCGGCATGCACCTGGCCATCCCTGCCGGCGGCACAGCCAATACCGCGCAGGCATTATCAGTAAAAGAATTCGTCTATCACATCTTCCCCACCAGCATTTTCGAGGCTATGTCCAAAAACGAGATCCTGCAGGTGGTGGTATTCTCTATTTTCTTTGGCATAGCAGCCGCCGGCATCGGTGAAAAAGCAGACATCGTCATCAAAACCCTCGACTCAGCCGCACACATTATCCTCAAAATGACGGGCTACATCATGGGTCTCGCCCCTATTGCTGTGTATGGCGCTATGACTGCAGTTATCGCCAAACAGGGCCTCGGTGTCATGAAGTCCTACTCGGCATTTATCGGCGGCTTTTACCTGGGGTTGTTCATACTCATTTCCATCCTCATCATTGCAGCCTGGCTGTTCATCAGGCGCAGGGTCTTCTCACTGCTCCGCCACATGAAAGACCCCGCCCTCATTGCCTTCAGCACCAATAGCAGCGAGGCGGCCTTCCCCAAGCTGATGCTGGAACTGGAACGCTTTGGCTGCGAGGAAAAGATCACCAGCTTCGTGCTGCCGCTGGGCTACTCATTCAACCTGGCCGGATCCATGATGTACATGACCTTCGCCTCCCTGTTCATCGCCCAGACCTACGACATTCACCTCGATGCCGGCAGACAGCTCAGTATGCTGCTGGTGCTCATGCTCACCAGCAAGGGTATTGCGGGCGTGCCCCGTGCCTCGTTGGTGGTGGTGGCCGGCACACTGGCCACTTTCAACATACCCGAGGCCGGCCTCGCCTTGCTGCTCGGCATAGACCCCATCCTGGATATGGGCCGCGCCTCCATGAACGTACTCGGCAATGGTATAGCCACAGCTATCGTCAGCAAATGGGAAGGCGGCCTTGGCGCCCCTACATCCGATTTATGATTTGTTAAATCATTTAGAAGTAACTTAGCTCAACTACATGCGGGGCATTTGGCATTAAATTTGTCCTGCTGAACACTGACGGCTTAAAAGGTTTCCCGTCAGCAGGGTATCATTAACCGCGTTCCGGAACCGGCGCAAAAAAAGCTCATTCAATGAAAAAACTATTGTTCTCTCTTTTAGCAGTTGGCTCGCTCATGATGGGTAGCTGCACAAAAACCGGCCCCGTAGGCCCTCAAGGTCCGACAGGTAATGCAAACGTCATCGGTGAAGATCCGTTCACTGTAGCATCTAGCAGTTGGCAGTACACAACCAACTCAAGCGGCAACGTAGCAACATACTACGCCGACTTTACCGACAATAATATCACTGCTGATGTAGCAGCTTATGGACTTGTAGAGATTTACAAGCTTTATCCGAATGGTGTTGGCTGGACTAACCTGCCGGACATTGATGGGGTGACAACTACCGTATATAACTTCGGTACCGGCGGCTTTTCTATCACCATCCTGACCACTGACGGCACCCCTCCTAACCCTCCCGGTACTGTAGAATTCCGCGCAGTGATTATTCCTAGCTCTGTGCGCATTGCCAACCCTACCGTTAACTGGAAGAACTACAGCGAAGCGATGACCGCCCTCGCCAAGGCCGGCATCAAGGTTAGCAACAAATAATACAGCATACAACAATACAACAACAGGGGGAAGGCAGCTTCCCCCTTTCTTTTTGCCTCTGCCGCAAAAGCAAAGAGCCCGCATTGCTGCAGGCTCTTTACTTATTATCAGTTCATCAAATCTCCTTGTTGGGGTCAAACGCTTCCAGTTCATTGGCTACCGCCGTCAGGAAGCTGGCCCCTATTGAACCATCAACTATCCTGTGGTCATAGCTCAGCGACAGGTACATCATGTGGCGTATCGCTATCACGTCGCCGTCCTTTGTTTCCAGCACCACAGGGCGCTTCTTAATGGCACCTACTGCCAGTATGGCCACCTGCGGCTGATTGATGATCGGTGTGCCCATCAGGCTGCCGAACGTGCCCACATTGGTCATGGTAAAGGTACCACCCTGTGTATCATCAGCCTTCAGCTTATTGTTGCGGGCCGCATTGGCCAGTGCATTCACATCCTTGGTCAGGCCCAGCAGGTTCTTGGTATCTGCATTCCTGATTACTGGCACTATCAGGTTGCCACTCGGCAGCGCTGTGGCCATGCCCAGGTTAATGTCCTTCTTCACAATAATGCGGTCGCCGTCAACGCTGGCATTCACCCATGGGTATTTGCGAATGCACTTAGTGATGGCCTCAATGAATATCGGTGTAAACGTGATCTTCTCACCATACTTCTTCTCGAATGCTCCCTTCATCTTTTCCCTCCACTTCACAATGTTGGTCACGTCTGCTTCGGTAAAGCTGGTTACGTGCGGAGAGGTAGCCTTGCTGCGCACCATATGATCTGCGATCATCTTGCGCATACGGTCCATTTCTATGATCTCCACATTCCCACCGATCACAGCAGGTGCTGATGTTGGCGACGGAGCGGCTGCCGCCTGCGGTGCAGGTGCGGCCTGAGCCGGTGCAGCAGTTGCTGCCGCTGGCTGGCTGCCACGGTTGGCCACATATTCCAGTATATCTTTTTTGGTCACACGGCCTTCATTACCTGTTCCGGGTATTGCTTCCAGTTCGGCCATGCCTATTCCTTCCTTGGCAGCTATGTTCAGCACCAATGGCGAGTAGAAACGTGAACCACTATTATTTACAGGTGCGCTGGCAACCGGTGCCGCAGCTTTAGAAGCGGCTGGCGCTGCAGCAGGTGCTGCCGGTGTTGGCGCAGGTGCGGCGCTGGCTGCAACGCCTCCGCCCACAACGCCGTTGCCGGTGTCTATACGCGCTATCACCGAGCCCACAGGCACCACATCGTTTTCCTTATAGAGTATCTCCGTGATCACTCCGGCTGCTGTAGATGGTACCTCGCTGTCCACTTTATCCGTGGCTATATCCAGCGCGGTCTCATCCATTCTGATCTGGTCGCCGGCCTTCTTATGCCATTTCAGCACCGTAGCTTCCATAATACTTTCGCCCATTTTTGGCATTACCAGGTCAACTATCGCCATAATATGATATTATATGAATTGAAAACGCTGCAAAAATAGTCATTTGGCACCCAAAAGAAAAACAGGGACGTATGCAGAAGCAATGTCCCTTTATATTCATTAAAAATTAAAACCTGCGTTGTCGGCCTCACACCACGCCCCGCTGTCGTTTGCTAAGCAAATTGTCCAGCGATCGTTGCCCCGGTCCCTCCAGCACCAGGAACAGTGAGGTCATCAATTGGGCATAATCGGCACGTATTTCATGCAGCACGGCCCATATACCCACTTTGGGCGGCGCTGGTGGCAGGGGTAAGGGGCTGGTTCCAAGGTAAACACCGATCTTGGTAGAGAGTATGGCCACTATCATTTGAAGTATGAATACAAACGCCATTAGCCGGGTCAGCAGCCCCACTATCAGCATAATACCGCCCACTATCTCCAGGGTAGCCACAAAGTCGGCGGTCAGTTCAGGCATCGGGAAACCCAGTTTGGTGAACCGGCCCACGCCCTGGTTGGGGTAAACAAATTTCAGCAGCCCCTCCCAGAAGAACACGCCACCGGTCATTAGCCGGATAATCAGGATGGTCCCTTCATTGTTGGTCGGGGGATGCAATAACCAGTTGATCCATTTCATAGCTTTCGATTGTTTTTTCCCAAAACTACCGGGCCTCCGGGAATGGATAGGCGCTCACCCCCTTCAGGCGAGTGCTTTGCACCTTAAAATGAGTGATCAGCCGATGAGTTGCATCAGTTCAGTACGGTAATTGCGGCTTAGTTTCAGCTCGGCGCCGCTTTTCAGCAGCACCGTATAGTCGCCATTGTGCTGCGAGCGCAGCTCCGCTATACTGCCCACATTCACGATCACCGAGCGGTGTATGCGGGCAAATATCTTTGGGTCCAGTTCGTCCCCCAGCGCGCTCAGCGTGCTGTTGTGCAGGTATTTTCTGCCTGTTGTATGCAGCGCGGTATATTCGCCGTCTGCCTGCAGGTATTGTATATCGGCGCAGGGCACCACTATCACGCGCTCTCCCTCCTTCACGCTCAGGCGCTCTTTATAGCCCGCCCGGCCTTTGGGCAGGTGGTCCACTGCCACCCATCGCTCCAGCAATTGCGCCAGGCCGCCTGCCGCACTCTTCTCCTCCATTTGCGTCAGCGCCCGTTGCAGTGCTTTGTCAAACCGTTCCTGCGTAAAGGGCTTCAGCAGGTAGTCGGCCGCACGGTATTCAAAGGCCTCAACGGCATAGTCATCATAGGCCGACACGATCACCACATAGGGCGTATAGCCGCCGGGTAGCGCCCGCAATACTTGCATGCCCGTTTGCACCGGCATCTGTATATCCAGGAAGATCAGGTCTGGCCTGCTTCGTTGCATATGAGCAATGGCTTCATCCCCGCTCTCCGCCTCGCTTATGCTATAGTTATGCCCGCCGGGCAGCGCCAGCTTTATCGCCTGCCGCGCCAGGTATTCATCATCCGCTATCAGTATCTTCAGCTCAGGCATATTGCAGGGGAATGTTGATCGTTACCTCGGTTCCGCAGCTCCCGCTGTCCCCATATGGCCCTATGGAAAAGCCGGAATCGCCGCCATAAAGTACCTGTAGCCTGTTGGTGGTATTGGTAAGCCCCACGCCCTTCACCAGCTTATCGGCATCCACTGCCGCACTTCCGCTGTCCCGCACACACATCTTCAGCCTTCCTTCTTCCGCAGCAGCGCATATGCTGATGTTCGTCCGCCCCGACGACCGCTCCACGGCATATTTTATGGCGTTCTCTACTATAGGCTGCAATATCATGCCCGGCACCAGCGCCCGGCTCACGCTATCTTCTATGCTATAGCCTATGGCCATCTTGTGCTCAAAGCGTATCTGCTGTATGTCCAGGTACAATTGCAGTATGCCCAGTTCCTGCTCCAGCGTTATCTTCTGCTCGCCCGAGTCATAGAGTGTCAGCCGCATCAGTTCGCTCAGCCGCTCCAGCATCCGGGCAGCTTTTTCTTTCTCCCCCATCCTGATCAGTGTAAGTATGGAGTGGTGCGTGTTGAACAGGAAGTGCGGCTGCAACTGCTGCCTCAGGAACATGAGCTGGCTTTCCGTCAATGACTGCTGCAATTCCGATGCGCTCAGCCGGGCATCGTGCAAGGCATCCCGGTTGCGGCTCCAGTTCACCGCCAGCACTATGAATGTATAAATGATGACATCGAAGAAAACACTCGCCAGCGCGCATTTGCGCAGCACCGCCACAAAGTTCACAGTATTGCGCAGCACAGCATTGATGCCGGTAGCCATCACCGATGCGGTAAAGATGTGTACCGTGCTCAATAGCAACACCACAGCAATATGATACCACACAAATTCACCCGGTTTGCTCTCCCGGTAACCTTGCCGTCCGGCCAGCGATATCGCTGGGACTGTAAGCAGCATCCAGGCTATCCACCTGGCCAGGAAGGGCAGCTCGGCACGCAAGTGAAAGCCACTATCCATAAGGAATGCATTAAAATAGCTGCCCATCAGGCTAAGCAGGCACACCATTATCCATGGCAGCACCGATATAGCTATTTTCTTTTGCAAAGACATGCACCAAAGATAGGATATGTGCATATGCCACTGGTCGCACGCCTCAACTTTAACAACCAGCCTTACATCTTGAACGATTTCAGCCTCGGATTCTCCTGCAGATTTCCGGTCCGCTTCAGCACACCCCAGCTTTGCAACTGGCCTTTTAGCGCTCGCCTTATGGCCTTGTAAAAGATATACAGCATCAGCCACCGATACGCTATGCGCTGCGGTATCATCCATACCAGCTTCAGCAGATTCTCCCGCTCAAAACTGAAGGCCAGTACCGCCGCAGCAACGTCTATCAGCATAAAGGCGGCATAGTAGCGTAATATGATAGCCCCATTGCCGGAGAACAGGCCAATGATCATGAACAGGTCTGCCAGCGGCGCTATAAGCGGTATCAGCACCTGGAAGATGAGTATGTTCGGCAGCGCTATCATGCCCAGCGACCCATAGGTCTTATTGAACAATGCATCCCTGTTCTTCCAGAATGCCTGCATTACCCCAAAGCTCCACCTGAAGCGTTGTTTCAAAAACTGCTTCATCGTCTCTGGCGCTTCTGTCAGCGCTATGGCTTTGTTCTCGCTCTTCACCACATAATCTGCACGCAGCAGGCGCATGGTCAGGTCGCAGTCTTCGGCAAAGGTGTCGCTCGTAAAGCCCCCTGCTTTTTGTATGGCCGATTTCCGGAATGCGCCTATCGCGCCCGGCACCACGGTTATGGCATTGATGTAGGCAAATGCATTCCGGTCAAAATTCTGACTGGTTATATATTCTATGCTCTGCCACCGCGTTATCAGGTTGCGTTCATTGCCCACTTTCACATTGCCTGCCACCGCACCCACGCGCTCATCGGTAAAATGCCGCACCAGCAGCTCCAGCGAATCCGGCAACAGGTAGGTATCTGCGTCTATGCACAATACATATTCCGCATTGGTCTGCGCTATGCCATAGTTCAGTGCCGATGCCTTGCCGCCATTGGGTTTGGTATGCACTTCCACCCGGCTGTTGTCTTTAAATGCCAGCGCCACCCGCTCGTAGGTTGCATCCTTGCTCCCGTCATCCACAAATATGATGTTGAAGTTGGGGTAGGTCAGTTTCAACAACTTGTTCAGCGCATTTACTGCATTCACTTCCTCGTTATAGGCCGGTACTATAATGCTCACCAGCGGGCTGCCGGCCAGTGGTTGCAGGTTTTCTTTTTTCTCCTTTCGCTTCTGCAATGTCGCCAGTATGGCCAGGGTGATGATACGGCCTATGGATAGCACCACGCACACTACGAACAGGTAGAACAGCGCCCTGCTACCCCAGAAACCGAACTCCGCCATATAATAGCTGAACTGTACCAGGTAATAGCTGCGGTTGCGCGGCACTTCCGGCATCAGTTGTTCCCGTTTTTCATTCACCAGGTCGGCAACGGTGGTAAAGGTGTAGCCTTTGTCTTTAAAATATTTAATGATCCTGGGCAATGCCTTCACTGTCTCTTCGCGGTTACCGCCTGCGTCATGCAGCAGTATGATGCTGCCCAGCTTTTCCTGCGCCACTACGCGTGCAAATATGCTGTCGGCTGTAATACCTTTTTCCCAGTCATTCGGATCTATCGACTCCCCTACCGTCAGGTAATTATTGGCTTTGGCAAAGGCCACCGGCTCCAGCTCTTCCATCGTCTCCGGTTCCGAATCTGCATTATATGGCGCGCGGAACAGCACGGTACTATGCCCGGTGATGCTTTCCAGCAGCAACCGTGTGCTGTTCAGCTCCAGTTGCGCCCGCTTCCTACCTATCTCCGCAATGTTGGGGTGCGTAAAGGTGTGATTGCCTATCTCAAATCCTTCGTTATATACCCGCTTCACTAGGGGTATATTGTTCACAGCATTCAAACCTATCATGAAAAACACGGCAGGCACATGTTCCCGGCTCAATATATCCAATATCCGTGGCGTGTAGCGATTGTCAGGGCCATCATCAAACGATAGCACTACCTTCTTGTCCTTTTTGCCATACTTCCGTATCACAAATATCGATGGCAGCGACTGGTAGTCTTCATTGGCTATAAGGTCATTGACCGTGTCCACCTCCGGCGCTATCCTGCCCGCCTTTGGTGTGCTGATGACGTCCAGTATCTCCCCTTCGCCCACATAGTCCACATCATTGCTGGCCTGCACATTAGCCAGTTGCTTATAGTCGAAGCTGTCCACGCCGTCATCACTTATATCGTGGTTATAAAAGGTCCACAACCGCGTATCCTCCTGCCCCAGCCGCCACAGCGCCACACCTGCCACACCATATTCCGTGGCAAAGCGCATGGTGTTGAAGTTGGTAGCCGCATCGGTAAAATAAACCGTGTGGATTACACCGTTTTCATCGTCATAGTTGTAGTGCAGGTTGTAAGTGGCTGTATCAAATACCACCTTCCCTTCCGACTCGCCCGCTATACTCAGCGCCTCGCTGTAAGATACATCTGCCGCCTGTGCGCCCTGAGGCCAGTCGTAGCCATACCCCGCTATGGCAACTACCAGTTTCTGCGCATCCACTTTGGCTTCTGCCTCTTCTATCGCAGCCTGTATATATTGCTGCGAGCATACCGGCCCCGGTGCGCTGCCTGCATTATGCTCGTCATATGCCATCAGGAAGATGTAGTCATTACACTTCGATAGCTCGGCATAGTTATAGTCACTGTTAAAGGGTGCCACATCCTGCGTCACCAGCAAATGAAGGGGGTGCATGCGGGCATACAGCTCCTTCATGAAATTCACGAGGGGCTCATCGCTGCTTTCCTGCAGTTCCTCAAAGTCAATATTTACACCGGCGAAGTGGTTACGCTGAAGTTCAGCTATGATGTCCCTTATCAGCCTTTCCTTTTTTGCCGGGTCGGCGAAAATGCGGTGCAAGGGCGCTCCGTCAAAATCCTCACCGCTGAAGTTCGAAAGCACGGCTACAACCGGCACCCCTGATGCTTTAATGATCTCCTGCCCACGTATATCGCTGTTCACTACCAGCGTGTCTGCAGCCGGGTCTATCGTCATCCACAGCGGCAGCAGCATGTTCAGCTTATTGATGTTGTTCTTCAGCGAGAAATAGGCTTGCTCATCACTGGCATCGTAAAACGCGGCACGCAACGGCGCTATATATGCATGCTGGCTATCGGCACGGCTCACATATTTAATGTGCTTCAGTTGCTCCTGCCGCGTAGCTATGTATTGTGTAAACCCAGAATATTTGTTGTCAATTTGCTTCAGCGCTGCGGTCTTGCCATTATTCATGATGGCCTTGTAACTGTCGCTTCCAGCCTTCAGTTGCGGCACAGCGGGCGTAAACTCACGCACAATGGCTATCCCCAGCACCGCCAGCAACACTAGCAAAATGAAAGCAAATATCCTGAAACCCCACTTGAAGCGTTGCCACCGCGTGGGCGACGACGTAAGAAATACCTGCTTTTGCTCCTGCGACATAAGCCACAAATATAAAAGGTTAATGGCTCAATGGCAGGCAAACGCAATACTGTAGATGAATTAAAGACAGGTTTCGGTTGCAGATTGAAATTGATCAGTCGGCATGTATCGCGAATACTTTGCAGCCGGCAAGAAGAATTTAACAACATGTCACCCATTAGCACTAATAAATGGAGGCAAACATCAATAGTGTTATCATTTTGTTTAATTTTATAACGAAATAATTAAACAAATGAATCGTCTTCGCCGCTTTTCTACCCATCTGTTGCTCATGCTCGCCATCGTTACATCACTCCATGCGCTGGCTCAGCCAGGCAGCGTCCGCGGCATCGTCAAAGACCGGCGCAGCCAGCTTCCCATTCCGGGGGCCGTTGTAACCGTTGAGAACTCCACATTGGGTGCAGCGACCGATACCAATGGTATATTCAGAATAGAAAATATCCCGAACGGCTCCTACAATATTGTTGCCAACGCACTGGGATACCAGGCTTCTATCAGTTATAATGTGGTCGTTTCATCCGGCAATGAGCCGCAACTCTCTTTTGACCTGGAGGCAGCTTCCACTAATTTGTCAGAGGTTACTGTAAGATCAAACCCGTATGCACACAGCGCCATGACACCCCTATCCAACATGGGCCTCACCGCGCAGGAAATAAAAAGCAACCCCGGCGGCAATTTCGATATCTCCCGGGTCATACAGGCGTTCCCCGGTGTCGGTGGCACCTCCGGCTCCGTTGGCGGCTATCGCAACGATCTTATCATTCGCGGAGGGGCGCCCAATGAAAATGTCTATTACCTGGATGGTATTGAAGTACCCGTTATCAACCACTTCGCCACTCAGGGCTCTGCAGGCGGCCCTACAGGCATATTGAATGTATCTTTCATTGGCGATGTCAACCTGCTCACCAGCGCCTTTCCCGCACAGTACGACAATCCGCTGTCCTCCGTGCTATCCCTCACCTCACGGGCCGCCAATCCCGATAAAGTGCAATATAATTTCAGAACCAGCGCCACCGAAATAGCCTTTTCGGCCGATGGGCCTGTAAACGATAAAGTATCCTTCGAGGTCTCCGGGCGAAGGTCTTACCTCCAATTGCTGTTCCAGGCTTTGCAAATCCCTATACAACCCTCCTACTGGGATTTTCAATACAAACTCAACTACAAGATCAATAAAAAACTCACGTTCTATACACTCGGCATCGGCGCAATAGATCATTTCAATTTCCTTACACCAGACAACCTGACGCCCGAAAACGAATACACGCTCCACGCCTACCCGCTTATTAAACAGTGGAGCTACACCAACGGATATGGACTGAAGAAGCTCATCAATCATGGCTTCTGGACCCTGACCTTCTCCCGAAACATGCTCATTAATCAGTTAGACAGATACCAGGACAACCAAAACCCTTCTCCGTCAACCTTACTCATGAGCGAGCATGCCACCGAGGCCGAAAACAAGTTTCGTTTCCAGGTCAACAAGTATAACGGCAACTGGAGTTACAATTATGGCGTAATGGCGCAGTACGACGAATACACCAGCAATTTTTTTGACCAACTCACCACCGCAGTCTATGATTCTTCCGGAACCATCACGCAGCCGGCAACGGTCATAAAAAGCAAATCCAGCCTCGGCTTTTACAAGTACGGTGTTTGGGGCCAGGTATCTGACAAGCTGCTGCACGATAAATTGTCGCTATCTCTGGGCATCCGTGCCGATGGCAATACATTTACCCAAAATGGCAACGATATTGCAAAGCAACTGTCGCCAAGGTTTTCATTGTCCTATAGCATCGTCGATCAGCTTCGCTTCAATGCCTCGGTCGGAAGCTATTACAAGATACCCACTTACACCGTTCTGGGCTACACCGACAGCGCAGGTAACTATGTGAACAAGGCCGCAAAATATACCCGGTGCGATCACTATGTGGCTGGCTTCGAATACCTGCCTCCCATCCAGGGCGCACGCATCACGCTTGAAGGATTTTATAAGAAATACCACAACTACCCGCTGTCACTCACTGACGGCGTATCTCTTGCCAACGAAGGCGGCGATTTCAACGTATTGGGTAATGAACCGGTTGCCTTCACCGGCATCGGCAAAAGCTATGGCCTGGAATTGTTGCTGCAACAAAAACTCACAAGGAACTTTTTTGTAGTGCTCGCATATACGCTTTACAACAGCGAATTCACCAATCTCAACGGCCGGTATTATCCCGCTTCATGGGACAATCAAAACCTCCTGTCTTTCATCGGCGGCTACAAGTTCAAACACAACATTGAGCTGGGGGTGAAATTCCGCTACCAGGGTGGCGCGCCATACTCCCCATTCAATATGGCAGCATCACAAGCACAGTACTTGGCGCTCGGCACAGGTGTCATCGACTATTCAAAATTCAATTCGCTCCGGTTGCCGGCGTTCAATTCAATGGACATAAGAATTGACAAAAAATGGAATTTCAAAAAATGGAGCCTCGATGTATATTACGATATGACCAATGCTTATGCGGCAGTGCAGCCTTCGGTGCCTACTTACACCTTTGCGCGCAATGCCGCCAATACGGCATTCCTCACCACTGACGGTAAACCGCTGAAACCAGACGGAAGCAATGCGGTGCCCTACATCATTAACAACAACAGCGCAGTGGTGATACCCACTATTGGAGTCATTATTGAATTTTAAGGAGCAGCCATACATGAAATAAACCATTCACTAAATTCATAACAGCACTTTATGGAACAACACAACGGCACACTGGCATTCCATGCAAAAAGCCGGAAGGAATGGCGCAAATGGCTCGAAAAAAATTATGAGTCGGAAAGATCAGTATGGCTGATCATTTACCACAAAAGCGCCGATGTGCCCAGCGTTTACTACGAGGAGGCTGTTGAGGAAGCGATATGTTTTGGGTGGATAGACAGCATAGCCCACAAAAAGGATGAGCACAGCAAGTATCAATTCTTTGCACAGCGCAAACCCAAAAGCAACTGGAGCAAAGCCAACCGCGAAAGGGCGGAAAAAATGATAGCCGCAGGGCAAATGAAACCTGCAGGCATGGCGATGATAGAACTGGCAAAACGCACCGGAGCCTGGGAGGCCCTGGTTGATGTGCAAAACTCGGTGATACCTGACGACCTGCAGGCGCTATTGAACAAGAACAAGACCGCGTTCAATAATTTCATGGCCTTCCCGCCATCGTCCAAACGCATCATATTAGAGTGGATATTGAATGCCAAACGCCCGGAGACCCGGCAAAAGCGCATAGAAGAGACCGTATCGCTGGCTGCAAAAAACATCAAGGCCAACCACTACCGGCAGTGACGAAGACGTGATAATTTAGCAGCATAGAGGCTTTTGGCAAAGTTTTTGTACGTTATCCCTAAACAACACACTCAATGAAAAAACTAGCATTCACCATCGCTGCAATAGCAGCGCTTACGCAGGCTTCCTTCGCACAACTGGCAATAGCCCCGGAGGTAGGCGGTCTTTTTTCTAACTATCCCGGCAAGGATATGGGGGAAAAGTTTGACAGCAAAGCACTCTTCGGCATGCGCGCCGGCGCCATCGTAGATATCGGCCTCAGCAATAATTTTTACCTCCAGCCCGGCATCCTGTATGTCCGTAACGGCTACACGTTCGACAACGTCATTTCCAGCGGAACCATTAAGGTCAACTCTATGGAGATCCCCTTAAACGTGCAATACAAATTCGGCAGCGCCGGTGGCGACCGCTTTTTCGTCGGCGTAGGCCCATACCTGGCGTTTAACCTCGGTGGCAAGGCAGATGGCACGGCATACGGCATGTCCACCACTGCTAACCTGCAGATAGGCAATGATGCCCAAACCGATAACATAAAGGCATTCGACTTTGGCGCCGGGCTTAACCTTGGCTATGAGCTGAGCAATGGCCTCTACATTCGCGCGCACTACCAGCATGGCTTTGTAAACCTGTTTCCCGGAGGCAATACCAATAATAGTTCCTACAGCACCAACTACGGCCTGTCAGTCGGCTACCTCTTCGCCACATCCGGCCATGCCAAAAAGAAAATGACTAAGTAATTACCCCTTTTTACCGATATATAGCCCGGCTCCGTCCGGGCTTTTTTCATCGGGCGACATTGGAGATCTGTCAACACCTAAAACCATGTTTATCTGTCTTCTGCTTCCATTTCACCACCAAAATGTTCATATCTTTTTTTGCCCGGAAGTAAATACTATACCAATTTGCAGCCGGTTCTTTGAAAGCAATAAGTGGAGTGGAAAGATTCTTCTCTGCACCGTAAAACGGTCTGGTGGCTGAAAACTGTCTTGTCCTGAAATAGGTTGACACTAAAAAAGTCTAATATGGACGGACAAGAGACAAAAGAAAGGGGCTCTGTACATCAAAAGTATGGGTGGAGCTTTAAACGGCAGGTGGTCAAGGAT